>Ga0257114_1000857_pt1 | contig 23006 bp, 11 predicted proteins | sample SI112_10mmetaG_FD_190149 | JGI IMG/M metagenome (GOLD analysis project Ga0257114, IMG submission 190149) | Marine microbial communities from Saanich Inlet, British Columbia, Canada - SI112_10m | ecosystem: Environmental > Aquatic > Marine > Inlet | place: Canada: British Columbia | collected...
GTTTACTTTGCTTCACAACTTCCTCGACTGCGAAAGCAGGTAGAGAGAGACCTCGAAGAGAGCACAATGAAACTCCACACAGTCGCTGCCCTTGTCGTCCGCTTAATCGACCTGTATAACATCCGCGTTGGTAGTGACGAGTACGCAAAAGCAAACAACTCCTACGGCTTGACTACACTCAAATCGATGCATGTTAAGCATATCAAAGGTGACGATGCTGAAGGACGGCATGATGCAGTTTTTACCTTCACAGGAAAATCCGATAAGAACTGGGAGATTACCATTGAAGACGATCATCTCGTCGACCTCATCTTACGAACCAACCGTTTAGGCGTAAAGAATGCTGATTTATTTATGTATATCTCAGAGGCAGGCAATGAAGTCGACCTGAAAGCTGAGCACATCAATCAGTACATTCGTGCAAGTAGTGGGGAAGGTTTCACTGCCAAGAACTTCCGAACATGGGCGGCAACCTACCGTTGCGCTGAGCGTTTGGCATTTCTCGCCCAACCCCAGAAAGCAAAAGATATGAAACATTGGCTTAGGAAACTACCCGATATTGAATCGATCAACAAACTTTGGAATGAAGGCGACTGGGAGGTGCCAACAACTCAATTCGATAGAAACAAAACAATGTTGGCTGTTATTGACACGGTGGCAGCAGACCTTGGTAACACCCGTCCTGTTTGTCGTTCATCCTACATCCACCCTTGGTTTCTCAATGCCTGGATGGAGAAGCGACTTCTCAAGACCTGGAATGAGTTCGTAAGTATGCGTAGAATTTCTGGGCTTTCTGCCGGCGAAAGTTCAACTCTTCGAGTCCTTAAACATCTTAGAGAAGTATCTCGGTGAAGAATAATAATTTGTATATACACATTGGAAGCATTGTACTTGTCGTATGTACAACGGTACCTAGAGATATACTGGTAGTTAGAAAATTAATCTAATTAACCTAAGTGCCATTCTCAAAGTAATTCATCGAGGAAAGAAACATCAATACTTTGTGAATTTTGATTATTCCCAATCTGTTGTTCAGAAGCAGGGTATGAGGTTTGTATTGGCGCTTCTGGTTGAACCGGTTGTGGAATTGGCGGCTGAATGTATTGTGGCTGAGCAGGTTGAACTGGTTGTTGAACCGGTTGTGGAATTGGCGGTAGCGGGAATGCAGGTGGCGCAGGTGGATTCATTCCAGCCGGCAATGGCGGCAGTGTCTGTTGATTGACAATGGTGTTGATTGGAGGTATGTTAGTCGAGTCAATTACCTGTGAAGGTGAATCTTGCCCAATACCCCAAGTAGCAGCCTGTACATCCCAAGCATTCGAGAGGTCTGAGCGCCCTCGACGACTACGAGTAAATATCACAATGGACACAAGCGCTATCAAAATAGCACCCAAGGCCAATAAATTACGATTATTTAAGATAGATTGGAGACTAATAGCATCGTCCTTATCTTCGGATAAAACCACTTGACTTGCATTGAGACGAATTGGTGTGACTGTTTGCTTGATATTTTCCTCATCGTAGGGAGTAACTGAAATATACCAATCGGAAGTATTGGTTAGAGATACAAAGTTTTCACTTGAAATAATGAAACTTGTAGTTGAGATTTGGTCACCGACAAGTCTTGCATCTTCTATCTCAAAGAACTCTTCAGCACTGATATGAACTTGGTATCCTTGAATTAGTTCGGATACATTTTGTTCCCAAGATACTGAGATTCTCTGACCTTCAAGCCATGACAATGTAATTCCTTCAACACTTGGTAGGCTACTGCCATCATTTGCAAAACCATCGTCTATTGTTAGAGCCGATGCAGTGACTAAATCTGTCATAATTGCGTTTCCAGAAAAGTCAACAGGAACAACAGCTACATACACAATTATATCTGGAGAAATCGCTAATTCTCCTTCCAAAAGAATGATACTGAGTGGGAAATTAGGCTCTTTATCTGTTACCAAGACTGGTGTCAACGGACCGTTTGATTCTTCACCAACACTAGTAAAATCATACGGTGCTGCATACACTTGATACTCGAAAATATCACTTTCTGAAGATAGTTCGAATTCAAGATTTACGCCTGTTCCATCATCTAGAGGTCGGTCCTGTAAAGTGAGAATCTCAACTCGCTCAGGTGCGAAAATATCCTGTAAATTGTTGATTGGAGTGACGCTAGGACTCAATAGTCCAGTCAAGTATGCATCTCCATCATTATTATGCACCGAGACGGCGACGTACAATTCTGTATTTGTCCGAATCAATCCAGAAATATTGATTGTTTCTCCTGAAGCATCAGATGAGTAATAGAGCCCATTATTGGCAGCGAGCGTCATTGGTTTTGTTTCCTCATCGAACCATTGTACATCGATGACCACACAGCCACAAGTATCAGGATTAGTGCCGTATTGTTCCCACAATGATGCAACGCTGTCAAGAGGTCGGTCTGCGACCCAAACAGTGTAGTATCCAAAATCATCAGAATCCGAAACCGTCCAAGTGATATCGATCGATGTTCCTTCATCGTTGGGCGTATCAGACACCTCAATGCTTGTAATTCGGTCTGGAGGTAGAACCTCGCCGTTAAGGTTGTCCACTGGTACAGCGGTAACGATTTCGACACCTGTGCGTTGTGAATTTAGATACACATCATAGGCGATAACAGCGATGTAATATTCTTGTCCATCAAAGAGTGGGGCTCCATCAAAGTCGGACAAGATAGTCGAATTAGTCGAGCAATCGGGGATGATTTTCGATGCCGTGAAATCATCAACTGAGGTCGGTTCAAATGAAAACTCGATATCAGTCACTATGAATATTTGATAGAAGGCACAATCATCAGCCTTGGATATGTCCCATCCAACAGTTATCTGTCCACCGCTGTCGTCGGGGGTATCTATTGCAAATACATTGGTGAGTGGTGTTGGTGGATTGCCATCATCTTCTCCTCCGGTGGCAATCACTGGTCCAATGATGGTTGCGTTGGAGGCATCTTCTTTCCCACCTGCATCAATGCAGGTGAATCCAAGCCAATATAGCACTCCGGTTTCCACTGTGAGTGTGGTTGTATTGCCTTCGCTGAATGGAACGATTGATAGCGATACGAGGTTCGCTAGGCCGTCACTGTAATTATCCGAGTCTAAGATGTAAATTCCAGTTTGGGCTGCATCTAGTGCCATACATCGAGCCCATTCTACACTTAGTTCGCCTTCTGCTCCGTTTTGGGAAGGAACCGCAGAAGCCCAAGCAGGCGGTGTTGGGACCTCATCGCTTGTCACCAATGGTCCGGCGATAGAACTTGGAACCCCATATCTTCCGTCTTGGTATTCAACGACGACCAATGCATAGTATTCAGTTCCATCAACAATGGAGACACCATTGGCGGTTGTTGCTACTGCAATAGTACTAGTATACGCTGATTGGGATGCATCTGCGATACGTCCTTCAAAACTGATATTGGTGACCAATTGGTTCCATGGACCATCGTTGATGTAGACATGGTATGCTTTGAAATCAATATCTGGGACAATAGACCACTCGAAACTCAAAACGCCGCCTCCATCATCTGGGCGGTCGTATGCATCTGTAATGACCACTGGTGTATCTTTACGAACCCAGTCGTAGGTGAGGCGCATTTCTATGCTTCCATCGTCTTCAGATAGAAGTTTAAGTGGAACATAACGTGTTCTATTGGTGATTTGTCCGTTATCAACGGCAAATTGTAGCATTTCACTTAGACTTGTAGTATCGGATATATCTATCAAAGCATCGTAATTTAGCAAACCGGTCTTCGCCCACACAGGCGTATTAGATTCCGGAGAACTCAGTACTAGTGGCATGTATTGGAATGAGGCTCCATTCGCATCCATAGAGCCTGAAGATGAATTGATAGTTAGAGGAGCATTTGAATTGATTAATTGGATTTCATAACCTGGGTGAGCCATTTCTCCTATATTGAAAACTTGACCATCAAGACTGGCAAACAGAGGGTCTGCAGAACGAGCCTGCCCATCTTCAATGACTTCAAAGGCTTTATTCCATCCAAATAAGCCATCTTCACGAGAAGCAACCCAGAAACCTGTTGGTCCAACTGCGACATTTTGAGGATTTGGTACAACAAACGATTTCAGCAATGAATGGGAAGTATTTCTAGCTTCTATAATCGAAATACTAAAACTACTTCGTACAATTAAGTGAACACCGTCAGATTCCATGTCTCTAATAGGCCATGATAGCAAATCTACACTCGAAACGCCAGTAATAAATTGATCTGTTGCTCCGTTGTAGTGTGTGATAGGTCCAACATCAGTGGCGATGTGGACGCCTCCATAATCAGCAGTCACTGAGGTGACTGTGTTTGATGGCAACTGGTCAAACCGATGTGTGGAAATCACAGTGTTTGACGAGATGTTTACCACTGAAAGACCTGGACGCTCACCGAGTGCGGCATCATGAACAGCAATGAGCCAAGTGTCCTGATTGGTCGTAGTGTAACTTCCGAACGAGGCAACAGAATTGCCCAAGAGCCCATCTGATTGATTCAATGTCGTCGAAACACCGGTGGTCGGAATATATTGTGTCATTCCCGAGAGACTGGCAACATAGAGGGCATTGGATGCCCAAAATACGCCACCGATGAATGAATCCGGCAATCCATCCTCGATCGTTATTGGATTCTCCCACGCACTAGCGGTGAAATTCCACTGCCCAATTCCGCTTGTTGTGGCAATGAACAACGAGTCCGAACTGAATGTGAATCCTCGAATGGCGTTTGATGGAAGTCCAGCCAATAATTTACCCGCAGTGAATTGTTGTGAGGTTAGGTCAAATGATTGCACGCCGGACGAGGTGGTTGCTGAACCCAGCAATCCAATGATGAGTATCTCTACGCCAGATGAATCAACTGTCTTGGCAAGGCCTGCTTGATTGTCGTGCTGTGCCCCGGTCATCTTGATGAAATCGCCGATGTTTCTGTCGAGTTTCAAGAGACCACTGCCGGTTGTCGTGACGTACAGATCTGTGCCATTGAGCAATACATCGGTGGTCACAGCGCCGATGGGTGTCGACCAACCATTCATCCATTCAATCCCGCCAGAGGTGCTGTATTCACCTTTCAGAACGCCTCCTTCTGTGGCCACCCAAAGTGTGTTGCCGTCACCTTCCATTGACGCGATTTTCCCGCTCGGTATCAAAGCGTATTGGAGGTGTATGCCGAATCCAGATGCGTTATATTTGAGAATCGAGTTTACCCCAGTTGAGCCACCTGCTCGTGCAAGATATAGTTCCCCGCCCGTATACTGGAAACTGGTTACGGCGGTTCTCAACGGAGCATCAAGGACTTGTCCCGTAAAGGTGGAGTTGGTTTGGAGATATGAAAAGCTGGTTGTCGCGCTCACGGTGAAACCAAAGGTTCCCGTACTGATGAACAACATTCCATCTGAATGGTACAATCCATCACCGCTAATCACATCTGAGGTGAGGCCGTTGGCGTTTTGCGAGATGGTGGTGAGCCACCGGCTGTTTTGAGTGTCGTACCTCGAGATTGGTAGGTCGGCGTTCAAGGGGCCTTTGCCGTTGTAACCCACATACAATATGTCGTCATCATCGCATGCAAGGGCGGAGACCTTGTTGTTCTCAATGCCGGTCGGGAAAGACCCACCACCCCAACTCCTCACTGCGGTTAACGTCGAGAGATCAAAGGCAGATAGACCGCCATTGGTATTCCAAAATCCAGCATAAAGATAGGTTCCACACTGAATAATTGAAAAAGGAATCCCGCGCGGTATGTTAGTCGTACCTGTCTGATAGGATGTCCATGTGCCATCTAATTCCAAGAAAGCGATGAAATATTTCGGGACGAAGATATTTTGATCAGAAATGCCGACGGCAAGTATCGAGCCATCGGTCCACAGTTCGTAGATGATGTTCCCTGATGAGCCTGGCAAACCGTTTCCTGACGTCCAAGTTGCTTCCCACTGGAAGGAGGTTTCGTTGAAACGCTGCACTCCATTTTCAGTAGCAAATAAGATCCTCCCATCGTATTCAACAATTTCAGCGACGGTTGAAACGTTATCCCAGAAGCCGATTCTGGTGCCGTTTGGCGCGTATACTTCAACGCCAGTGTTGCCCCAACTCACCCACGAATGCCCAGTTGATGAATTGAAATACGATACAATATCGATTGGTCCCGACGAGTTAACGCTGGCATTCCATACTTGATTGGCAAGATCGTATTGGACGAGACCTCCTACATCAGTCGTGATGATTTGACCAAAATTGCCGATTGTGCTCTTAACAATCAACAAACTTGCAACCAGAGTGTCTCCATTGAGTTCCATACTTGCAACAAAACCAGTCTGATCACCAAAAGTAGTCCCTGCATCAAGCGGGGCATTGCTTGTTGAATTGATGATATCGTACGAGAAAATGTTGTCAGAAGTATCCTTGAGATGATAGTACAACGTGTTTCCGTACATGGTTAAATCGTGGGCATTGTTGACTGCCAAACTTTGTGATACTTGACCTGTCGATGTGTTGACCAGTCTAAAAAATTGGGGTCCGGCAACCCACAAACCTCGATTCGCGACGTCTTCGACCATGCCGGTAATTTGTATGTTTCCATTTGCGCCAAGTACGCTATCGCCCCATGTGGTGAGCCATTCTTCGTTGGTGATGTCCCAGCGGGCAACGCCGATGCCAGAGAGGCCGATGTAAGCAACATCGTCAATCACGACGACTTCAGCGTCTGCACTTTCATCGTCGGTTGTCCAAGTGTCAACGACTGTCATTGTTGTTTTGTCAATGAGGTAGACGCCAGTGTTGGTGCCGGCAAAGATGGTCGTGCTGTTGACAGCAACTTCCATCACTTGCCCAACAACGGACGAAAATGCGTTGCAGGTAGGTACGGAGATGAAATTACCAGACAGGCTGTACTTGCAAAGCCCTATGCTCGTCCCAGCATACATTGCGTTGCCATCGAGTTCAAAATCATAGAACCGTTGAGGGCGTTCGTAAAAGCCTCCTTCAAGCACTTTCGTAGCCGTTGTTCCGTCCCAAATCCACGCACCACTATCGGTACCGATCCACAAATCGCTCCCACTGGCTTCAACAGAGTAGACATTGTCGTTCGTAATTCCAGTGGTCGCACTGCTCAACGTTGACACGGATTGACCGGTAACGATGTCTTTTCGAGCCACGCCAAACCCTTCAATTCCCATGTTCATCGTTGTACCAATAACAGCTACTTGGGCGTAATTTAGACGGCTTGACGAGGTCGAGCCCCATGTGTCAATGAAGGTGTTGTTTGCGAGATCGTATCGCTGCAATCCTTCATCTGTTGCGATGAAGCCGACACCCCCATAGATAGCGACATCATAGTTGAGAACAAATGACTCCTGTATTCGGGTTGGGTTGTTTATGCTTGTAGCATCTGCTGTCGCCGTGTACACACCATAGGGTTGAACGAATAGGATTTCGCACCCCTGTGTGGTGGTACAGTCTCCAGTTGAATCGATGTCATAGATTGCCAATGTGCCTCCAATATTTCCGTATTCATTTCCTGCAGGAATGTTACCTCGGACAGATCCGTTTTCAACCAGATAAATTCCGTTAGCGTATGTCCCTACCAAGATGGTATTCCCTGCTCGAGCAAGCGTGTAAACATAGTCATTGATTGGAATTGGCTCAAGCCAAACCGACGCAATAAGATCGAATCGTTCAACCACTTGGGAGTAGAATCCCGCGCCGTATAATATGCCGTTGTATTCGAGAATATCATTGATGTCGCTGTCCAAAGGCCCTGTAGCAAATAAAATTTCGTCCAGAAGACTGCTTTGGACATCAGCCCCTATCAACATCAATTTACCGTTGCCGTTTGTTGCAATGTGAACGTCGGTTGAAGGTGAACGGGAACCGAGACTATTCCAAGGGAAAAGAGCGAGTGAGGAAGATTCCGTCAAATTCACCTGATCGAGTCCAATCGACGTCGAAAAAGCCCCGTTGTTTCGGTCGTATCGCATCAATTCGTCTCCAGACAAGATGTGGAGAACGTCAAGACTTGATGCCATGCCGTAGATTTGGTCTGCAGGAAGGACATTCCCCGAATCCCATGTGCTGAGCCACGCGCCGGTGTTGTGGTTGAGTCGAGCGATGCCGCTATCCGTTGAGGCAAACAGTAGTTGATTTCCGACCGTTTCAATTTGATTGATAGAATCGCTGTGCAATACATTTTGAGTGGAACTAAATCCAGTACCCCATGCTTCGAGCGGGGCATCTGAATTGAGATCATACCGTGGCACTCCGTTGTTTGTTGCCAAGTAGAGAATGTCGCTTTGCTCGTGCATGCCGTAGACTTCGGTGATGTCAAACCATAATGTGGTTGTATAACCATTGGATACTTTGAGACCCCATTCCGATGCTATGAGGTCGTATTGATAGAGCGAACCGTTATTGTAGGCAGCGAAAACACCGGAATTGGTGACTTTGAACGCGGCAAGGCCGTCCGTTCCAAGCGCTGCAAGACCGGGTTGTAGTGTGCCATTGGCGCGTGAAATCGTTTTGAATTGACCACTCGATGTGGCAATATGGATGTTTCCGTTTGGACCGACTTCGATCCCAACGATATCGCCCATGGCCTCATCAAGAGAATGACTGTCAATGATTTCTGGATTGTTGTTTGCGTCGATGACATAGACAGTATTTCCAGTGTTCAGATAGAGTTGTCCATCATCAGGATGCTGAGCAGAGTGTAAATCAGTAATATCAACTTGGTCAAAAAAGGCAATGGGGTCTGAAGGTGCTAGTGCCTCAAGGTTTAGCTCAGTAATAGTGGCGCTGGATGGAATGGTCCAGCCAGCACCTGTTGCGCTGTTTGGTGCTAACCTGTCTGCATAGGGGTTCAATCCGTCAAATGAATCCAATGCGCCCAATTTTCCATATCCACTGAAATCAAAGAACCGGTCTCCTGTATCTTGGGATACAAGTAACGGTGAATCGATAGATAAGCCATCTGAACCGTTTACATGAACTTGTAGACTGACATTAGAAACTTCAGCACCAGGTGCGAACTCAAGATTCCAGTCCACATAAGAACGAGAGTTAGTTGTAGGGTCGTTACCTCCTAAAGTATCGAATTCCATCCAACCTGTATCAACACTCCCGGATTGAGGCCATGAAACTTCACCTTCAATACTGTCATTGGAGCCTTCGGCAGAAGCCAATACAGATGTCCAAGAAGAGAATAGCATGAGTGCAACTAAGGTTACAGAACTGTAACTCAGTCTAGCGTTTTTTTCTTCGACCATCATGTTCTAGATTTAATTCTTTCAGGTTATAATATAGTGTTTGAAAGATTAAACTAAAAATCGACACCGGTCGCTTCAGTAAGAAGCAAAATCGTCGTTATAGTTTAGAAATCAAGCAAGTTCTGCTTCTATTGTTGCTTCTATAACTGCTTCAGGAGTCAAGTGTTCAAATCCAACAATGACTTCTCCTCTAGCACCGACTAATTCGTCATCGCCACCAGGCAATGTGGAGATATCTACATCAGCACCATCAGGTATGTTTCTAAAGATAGGCCTTTGAATCAAGTATTTGTTCAAGAACATGAATAATGCTGCAACAACACCCCAAAACATCAGAATAATTCCAAGACCCTTAGGGTTAGCAGGATTCCAAACATCTTCGGTATTTGCGATCATATCACCGAAATATGATAACATCAAAATTGCGAATAGAATTGGGAACGCGATGTATAGAAGAATATCCCACCATCGACCGACTACGATATCATTGTCTCCTGTATTAATGAAATCATCTCTAAACGCTGATACTCCAACGCCGAGATAGCCTTTGAAGCCTCCAGGTGCTTCACCGGCTGCAACTTGTGCTCTCCAACGTACATAGCCATACTTCCAAATTGAAAAGGCGATAAATAATCCTGAGAACATTAATCCATAGCCCCAGATGTGGTCTTGGACTTCAAGGAATTCAGGGAATGCAACACCTGCACTATCCAATTTAATCCACATGAATGCGGAAGGTAGGCCGAATAAGAAAATAGCAGCACCTGTAATAGCAACTGACTTCTCTCGATTATAACCGTGGTCAACGAAATTTCTAACACAAAGTTCAACTGTTGAAATCATAGAAGTCAAAGCCGCAAAAGATAACGCAAGGAAAAACCCAGTCATCATAATGAATGGACCTACTGTTCCACCCGGCGCTTGAGCGAAAACCTCAGGGAGGGCAAGGAAAGTAATCGCAGAAGAACCACCAGTCACTGTTGCTAGAGGGTCGCTACTAACTGCAAAAATAGCACTTAATACTGCAAGTCCAGCGATGACTGAGATACTATTGTTAGCAAGCCCCATCGTGAATGCGTTTAGGACTGTGTCCTCATCTTTGCGCATGTATACAGCATAAGTAATTGCCATACCCATTCCTGCAGAACAAGACCATGCTGATTGTGATAAACCATTTATCCAAATTTCCGGCTCCCATAACATATCTGGATCAACGGTAAACATGAACATTGCACCATCGAGTGTCCCGTCTGAGAAGTCCATCCAAAGTGAAAGTCCAAGAGACATGAACAGAAGTACGAAAAGAGAAATCATCAAAATCATATTGACCTTTTCAATCGCCTTAGCACCCTTCCATATTGCAGCTAAAGTCAATGCAATCACGAAAAACTGGAAGAAAATAACTTGTCCTGGAGATTGTAAGAAAGCATTCCATACTTCGGTGGTATCAACACCATCTTTGGTAAGTCCGCCAGTCAAACCCAGTTGGAAATATTTTATTGTCCAACCTGCGACAATGGCATAATAAAATCCAATAGCAGTAGAAATCCAAGCGGTCCAAAGACCCATCCAAGCGAACTTTTTACCTGCGAAAATTCTGAAAGTTCCAATTGTACCAGTACGGCTCCTCTTACCCATTGCAAACTCAGCGATAACCAATGGTATAGACCAAACAAATAAGAAAAATAGCCATGGGATGAGGAATGTTCCACCACCATTTGCTCCTACCATTCTAGGAAATCGCCAAATATTTCCTGTTCCTATTGCTGCACCAATCGATGCAAAAATTAGACCTAAACGGCCGTTGAATTGATCAGAATCTCCCATGGTATCACCTCAAGGCTATGAGCCATCCTCCTCGATTAAGGCGTCCATGAATTCTTTTTCCTCTTCATCGGTTAGCATCATTCTTAGACAAATTGCTAAGCCACCCCAAACAAATGATGCAACTATTAGGAACATGAAAAGAGCGCCGCCAAAAGTCCCGTAGTCAGCACGATATTCAATTGTCAAAACATAGTAATCGCCGTTTGCAGGGTAGAGATACATGTCACCGCCGCCCAGAGTTCCTAGCATTGCCTTGTAGTGTACTTCGCCAGAAATAGTATCTGGGATTGGTAAGTTTGAACGGATTACTGTTCCGTTTTCTCCATTTAGTAAAGTACAAGTTGATGATGTACCTTCAAATGGTGCCATAGACCATGCTGTAGTTGACCATTCTTTAGGGCCATAATCACTCTGAGCACGATTTGGCTTAACGGTACGATACATTACATGAGAGACCGATTGTTCAAGTGAATATGAGAAACCATTTGCAACACACATGTCCACAGGAATGAAGCCCTTACTTGGCACGTTAACCATTTCTGGCATCTGTATGAATTGGTTCTTTGAGATATTGGCAATTCCTAAATCTGCTCTCTCTCGTGGATTGTCAGCTATCTCAGTAATGTAAAATCCAGTTCCTAAATTACGTACCGCAATATGGTCTATATCGACTTCATTTTGGTGGAATGCAGTTCCTATTTCTGAAGTATAACAATATGAGTCATGGACACCATAATGCCAGTCACAGAAATCTCCGGTTGTCGGATAGAGGTCTGAAGATTGCATATTGGTATAATCAGTCATTTCTGCCATCTTAGAACCATGATAAACGAGTTGGTCGTGGTCTGTTGTCTCGCAATCTGTGCAGTGGCCCCATGGATAAAGAATCAATTCAGAGTATGAGTGGTGAGTTAGAGTTGATTTGAATTCACTGGCACCATCGCCGACATCGTCATTCATTTCTGTTAGGTCTTGAATGAATCTTGTTTCAGGTTCTGAGTTTCCTCCAGCCCAATCTTCATCGGTTCGACCGTCATTATCATCATCTTCGCCATCAACGTTATCCTCATTGATAAAGCCGTCACCATCGTTATCTTGTGTATCATATGGCCCTGTGTAAACATCATTATTGGCAATTCCAGCCCGTTCATCTTCCGAAGGAGTACAGGTACCTGGAATTAGTGGAACAGTAGCACCAAGTGGCGCCCCCCATTCAAACTGATAGTTACGATTTAAGTCAACACCATCGCAGTCTTCATCGACCTCTTCGTTAAAATCTGGAAGGAGGTCAGGTCCATTATCTCTCAAGTTCTTTCTCCAACCCCCGCTTGGACATGATTCCCATGCAGGAGCAGGGCAGAATACTTCTCTATCGTAGATATTTCCATCAACATTCAGCATTGGAACAAGATAAATTTCTCTAGTATTGATTAAGTCGGTAATGAATTGTTCTGAGTAGTCTTCATCGACTCCAAGGTCACCTGGGCCGCATGGATTTCCGTCTTTATTAGAATCTTGGAATTCAGAATCAAGACTTAGACAATCGCCATCATCATCAAGGATTCCGTCATTATTTGCGTCGCCCCATGGGTCTTCATCTACAAGGCCGTCGCCATCATTATCATATCCAATATTGTCATAAGAAAACGCAATTACTTCGAGTTGCATAAGTACTACTTCGTAAGACATCCATTCTCTTGCGTGGTGATTACCTACAATCAATACATCATGTCGGTCAGCATAATTTCCACTATCACCAACGAATTCATTGTATTCACCGCCACCTACATCACCTGTGATTTTCATCCATGGTGAGGAGTGAGAATATTTCCAGCCTTCATATGTATCAGCAGTGACGGTTTCACCACGAGCATTGGTGCCCCCTAATAGGCCTTCATGGAATTCAAAAATATCTGGATTTTCTTGTTCCAATTGAAGCATTAGGTCCTTAGTAGTCTCATATGTATGATATTCTTTGAATTGCCTGTCCATATCATTTGCTGGCGCCCAAGGGAAAATCATGTTGATATAATCTTCTGACCAAATATCTGCTGGAGCAAACACCTCTGGCTCATCTTGAGCATTTGCAGTCATAACAATTGGAGAAGTAAGAGAAAGTAATAGCGGAAGACAAATTAAGAACCCAAAAGAAGGTCTAGTGTTCAAAGCGACTGCAGGGGAAGAGCGTTTTGATGACATGCTAACATTCACGCGAGACGCTTTGAGTTCTTGAAGGCGTCGTGCAAATATTCACAGGTAAAATCCGCGTCAATCGATTCTAAACAGACAGGTTTCAGGTTTTTTGAAAATTTTATGACGGTATTTTGCAATGATTCTATAGCCGACATCTCGGATTGGAAACGGGATTAACCAGAGAATAGGAAACCACATCTTGTAGTACCATCTCATGTACAGTAAGCCACGAATTCCTGCTGCTGAACGAATATATGACTTACCTTTTCGAAACAGGTAAACACTATCCGCATCCTGCTGCTTCTTAGGAAATGTTGCAATGAGTTCTTGACCATCTTCAGATAATATTGGCCGGTAAGCGATATCCATGCCCTTAGCTAATCTTTTATCGAGAAAAATCGCCAACCTATTACACAATCCACAATCTCCATCGAGTAATAGATAATCTCTTTCCATATCCATTTTCATTCCTCGATTGCTTGTATTGGCCATGTATGTACATGTACTCCATTGGACATATGAACGTGGTCAGGGTTATGTAAATCCTTGATTCCAAGGTCATAAGATTCTGTCAATGTATTAGTGATAATATCGACTTCCCCTTCCCTATATTCCCATGGATTGTGTTGAGTATAAGCCATATGAATTTTGTTTTTATGGTTTGTATAAAGGCTGTATCTTTCGAAAAGAAACTCCTCTAATGAGCCTTTTTTAGCTTGCATCAAATCTCCTTTTGCCCGGCATTCACCAGATAAAATAGCGCCATCACTTCGTCTCTTAGAGTGCCACCTGTAAACATCTCCTTGTGTGGAAAGTTTACATTTAGCATAGCGATATGGCAGTCCATATTTACGCGGAGCATGGAAGCATGTTACTCTGCTTTGCGCATCTAGAGTCAGAAACAAGACTCCTGCTTTACCGTTCTTTTTGACGTATGTCCGAACATTAAATTCTGGAAAGGTCGAGATCCCAGGCATTGCTGGCAACAATCTAGGTCGTACATTTTTCATCATGAATGGAATTGTTCCGACATATGCTTTACCATCAAACAAGTCAATTTCTAAACCATCGGGGATATGAGGTTGTAACCTTTCAACACTTACTTCCCAATGCATGAAAGTGAGATTACGCCATTCTTGACTCAACAAAAAGGGCCGACTAGGCATCGCAAAAGGCAGATGGTCACTGCGTAAATCCCTGCCCATGATTGGCGTTACTGCTTATATTGTTTCAATATAACCAATCAAATCTTTTCGAAGGTCAGATTAATATTACCATTTTTCTGAACATTAACTACTGGCCTAAATCCAATGTGAGGAGTCATGGCTATTCTTTGTAGAATGACCGCCCTAACCGTCTGGTCTAATTTGACATCAAACAATGGTGGAAGCACAGTTGAAGGGGTTGCAAGAGGTTGTTCTGGCGCCCTTACTACCGGTTTAGCAGTAGGTAATTTCTTGACTTCTTCTTCGACCACTGGTTCTTGTTTGACTTCCTCCATTTCCCCGAAGGCTTTCTCCAATTCGGACTCGAATTCATCATCTGTTGATTCCTCATCTTCTTCTGAGATATCTTCAACTGTTTCTTTCACTGGCATTGCTGCGGGTACTTCCTGGATTTGTGGCTGAGGAATCATATATTGTGGTTCTTGTGTTTCCGTTTGAGTCTCGAAAACCATGGTTCCGTCACCCATTCTATTCATGTAAAGAATACCAAATCCAAACGCTACTATTCCAAGCAACATCCAAAGTACATAGCGGAATAATTCGGTCTCAATGGATAATGATAGCATGAATATAGAGAACAATGAACCAAAGGAACCAACTCCACGCCGCCATGGAGTTTCTGTTTCGTCTCTAAATCCTTGAATTGCAACTCCAATCAAGTAGGCAGCCCAGATAGAGAACAAAGTGATATTTTCAGCGTTATTAGAGAAATTCAAACTAACTATCCAGCCAACTCCACTCAAGAAGTAAACAATGGCTATGATTCCAACTCTATCGATCCAAGAGAAATATTCTGTTTCATCTTCCCAATCAAATATTCCCCAAGACCAAACTACCTCGGTCTTTGATGCTAAGTAAGTCATTGAGATACCGCCAGCAACAAGAATAAGTCCAACTATTGTTCCTTCCATTGATTCAGATACAATCTCTAATTGAGAGATGAGATTTCCGGCGGCGAAGCTGTAAAGCAGTGGCAAGGCAAGAAGTGCATATTTTTGGCCTTTGCTAAAGGTCTCTCGCGTTATCCAGACGGCTCCAATAACAGTACCAATACCAAAGATTGTGCTCCATGAAAGTGTTAAACATATTATTCCTAGAATTCTTGTGTAATTTTCCATTTGAACTCTACCTTCAATCGACCTTAAATCCATTAAAGTATCAACCGCACTGGAATCTGAATTGACTTCTGGCGACCATTTATACAGTAATTCTTTACTCGCCATTTGATTAAGTATCAATGTAAATATTCCAGTGAATAAGAAACTGTTGGAGACAATTTCTCCCTCTGATAAGTCTGTAAATGTTGAACTGGAAGAAAGACCAACCAGAATAGAGAAGAACATGAAAATTGGGGACCATGGTATCAGTTCAATACGACCCGATAACCATGAGTAAAGCGATAGAAGCATTGTAAGTACAACAAATAACCATCCAACTTCGCTAAGTATACCTGCTAATCCTATTGCCAACCATAACGAAGGCATTATCATTGGAGTTTCCTTTTGGTCTTCTTTCAGGCCTACTCTGCCTTCGACGACTCCTTTCGCTAATATCACTAATGATGTAAGAGTAAGAATCAAGCAAGAAAGTCGAGTCATTCCTAGAACTGTTACCGCGCTAGGGTCATAAGATGAAATATCGATCAATTGTAGAAGTGAATAGATTACCGAACTATCCCAAGCAAATCTACTTTGGAACATTACTAATGCTATTGGAGCAAATGCAAGTAATCCATTTTGACGGTGCTTTAGTGACCTTGAAAACACCAAGAAATACATTGTAATGAATAGAAGTCCACCGCTTGAATCAATGAATCCTAACGCCAATAGTCCAACTAGTGTGCCGATATCTGCGCTTTCATCGATTGAATCTTCATTGATTCCTTTCTTTGTCAACATTGCTGATACGATTAGTGGTCCAGATAATAAGAACAGGTCGAATAATATTCCATTAATGATTAGTTGGTCTACTTCCAAAGCAGCCAAATTAAGTTTCAAAGAAACCGGTGCAGCAACGATAACCATCAACCATATCGCAATCATTCGCCCAACAGAGGATGCCTCTTTCTCATCAAGTACCTCTTTGATGATTATACCGATTGGAATAAGCATCAAAACTATCCATTGAATCTGTAATGCTATACTTTCAACGTTGATTGAAGATACTGCAATGCTGAACAAGAGTAGTGGGCCGATCAGACTTATTCGGCTAAGTGGGCCCCATCCCACGAACTCTTCTTCCTCTTCCTCTTCTTCAACAACTTGAGGTATAACCCAATTACCGGTAAGAGGGTCAAAGACTGGAACTAATTTCTTTCGATTAGTATTGCCCATACTGATTAGATACCCAACATCTAATTCTGTTTCCTTGAACTTAATCATACTAAGATAAACCGTAATTCCTACTACGGCTAAAGTAATATTTAGTCCGGATAATGAGTCCATTATAGAATCAGGGAGAGGAACTTCCAATCTACCAGCATAAGACAGTACTACAGATAATAACATCGAAGTGAAAAGAGCCGAAGTTGCTCCTAAAGCAGATTTTTCTTCTGGGTTCTTTTGGACTTGGTCCAGCATCAAATACGATGAAGAAATCGTATAGATTACAATGGCCCAAGGAATCAATGCCCCGCTACCAAGTAAAACTGGCGAAGATAGTACCAGTAGACCAAGCAATGCGAAATGGGCGAAGTCATCGATTTTACCTTTCAGACGTCCAATTTCTCCTGTAACAAGTAAGGCGAGAATCAGTAGACTATCGAAATTATCATAATAAAATCCATCGCTATTTAGATAACTTTGCAAGAAAAAGGATGCTCCAGCAGCAATGATTGTACTATTGGCAACCCATTTTCTAGTCACATCAGAAATTATTACCATATATGGCAACATAATGATTGTTAAAATCCAAGGTATGATACTAGCCTGAGGCGTGATTATGAATAATGATGCTGCCAAACCTATTGGCATGTAAGGAATCCTTCGCTTCAAAGTGGCTGGGAAATATGCGACTAAAACAGTTAGCCACAGTACAACTTGAAGCGTTAGAATTGTAGATAGTTCACCTAATTCATCCCCTCTAAATGGGCCTAGAATTAAATTCAAATCTTCTGCTCTGGCGAAGATCATAGCGAATACAACCTCTCCGACAAGGAAGATAGAAGTCCACTGCATTAGGTCTTGTCTCAATTTTCCATCCGCTGAAAGCCATCCTTGAACGACGATAATGAAGACCATCAATGATAGAGCACCACCTAATCCCGAGTCATCAACTGGTTGATTTTGAAACTCATACAAAATTGGAATTATTCCACAAAATATTGCCACTATAGCAAAAATCATTCCGCTGTTTGAACGAAGGGAAAGCCACATCGCAAAGGCTGATAATGAAATTATTGAGATGCCAAGTTCCCATGAAACAATATCTCCTGACCATCGCATCCAAGGTCCAAAACCAATCAAAGCTAGGACTAGAGGAGTGAATGAAGCGACCGACCAACCGAAGGTAGTCTGACCCTTTAGGCGACTAAGATACCAAACTTGGCCCATAATTAGAATTAAACATGCTACTAATTGTACATAGATTGCATTGGCTGAAGGATACCAGTCGGCATCTGAGTACGGTACACTTTCATTGATTAACCAAGATACATCATTAGAACCTGCAACTCCAATCAGCCATCTTGAACCCCAAAGAACGCCAACTGCAGAAAAGAAAAACCCGATTCCTATTAGATAATCATGCACGCTATGTAGTTCATCTCCACCCTTTCTACGTTGCCATTCGACTAGCGCAATTGCCATTATTGAAGAGACAATACCGCCAATACCTAGAATCAAGAAGTTTAGATTTGTTGAGTTATCAGAAAATGCAATTGCTAAAATTCCACCCCATATGGCCACCATGGCAATTCCATACAAAATCAATTGAGCAAACTTTTGTAGCGGGTTTACCACTGCATTAGTTGGCATTGGACCTGGTGAAACAACCGATAAAGAAGGGGCCGAAACCGAACCTTGCATCAGAGTTCCAGGGGCCGCTAAAGAAGCAGATTGTGCTCTAGGTCTAGATGGACGAACAGGTGCATTTGACATTTGAATCGATTACAATTTTTCCTTTGCCTTATTGAATATTTAGCCGTCACAGATAATAAATTGCCCTTTTCTAGGTATATTGCTGTGTTCGAATTGACAAAAACCATAACAAAAGAATATTTCGGCTTATCATGAGTGAGAGTGATATCACTGCTGATGCTGCTGAAAGCCTCGGTTTGAACGAGATAACCGTCATAGCAATATTTGGTATAATTATAGTTGGTATCATTACAAGATTTATCACTATGCAGATTGCTCCAAAATTGCTTAACCGAATCATTCGCTCGGAGAATATCAAGCGTAAAACTGTCAAAGATTCTGATAAGGCCTTGGGCTCTGCTGCAGGTGCTGCAGTTGCATATTTCATAACTCTACAATTAATTGAGTCGATTCAATCTGGCTCTGATACCTTTTCAATGCCTGAAGTAATGCAGGATATAGTCCCAAATATTTTCCAGTTCATTATTGCTTTAGCATTGGTTATTTGGGCATTTAGATTGGTAGATGTGGTTCAAGATGTTGTCGAGATGCTGGATGAAGACGGAGTTACTGATGGAACAGATAAAACATTGATTAGCGCTGTTGAAAGTATCATGCGTTTCTTCATCATATTCATTGGAGCGATATTTATTGCAGATGCAGTTGGATTCAAACTTACCTCTTTGATTGCTGGTTTAGGTATTTCCGGTCTCGCACTTGCACTTGCGGCTAAGGATACTATTTCCAATTTCTTTGGAGCACTAACCGTTCTACTCGACAGGCCATTTAAGGTCGGAGACTGGGTACAGGTTGGTAGTTCTGAAGGAGAAGTCATAGAAATTAATCTTAGAACAACATTGATTCGAACTGGCATTGATACCATTATCACTATCCCAAATGCCAACTTAGTAAGTACTCCTGTTGAGAATTTCGGTAAGAGAAGATGGCGAAGATGGCAAAATATGGTTCACTTTGACATCAACTCAGACCCTGATAAGGTCGAGGCTTTCCGTGATGATGTTCTAGCATCCATCAAAGAAAATACCGCAACAATTAATGATGATTCGTCATGGTGTAGAGTCAGTGGAATTTCGGCTACATCTGTCGATGTTTCAATCAATTTGTACTGGGATGTACAAGGTGGAGCAGACGAGAGAGCAGAGAAAGAAAAGTTCCTACTCTACATTATGCAAAATGCTCGCGACAATGGTTTAGAATTCTATGATAATAGAATTCGTCAACAACGTTGATCAATATGGATCAGGGTCTTTAGACCAGTATAATTGGTTCGATGCTAGGGCAAATAGTATGCTTGTTGCACCTATTAATCCTGACACTGTAGGAGATAAAGTTTCTAATTGCCAAGTGAAAAATGATACTATCAAGCCAGTAACCCCACCCCATAATCCGGACTTCCAAAAGCGTAGAATTCCAAGATATGCTTGAAGACGAGAAACATCACTGAGCCACTTTATCGAATTCTTCTCAAGTTCACTGTCTGAAAAAATCATGGCTTGGCCTAATTCTAGTAAAGTAGCATGATAGCGCCAAACCCAGGGTCCACCAAGTAGTGTTGAGAGTGCTTTACCATTAGAATAGGCTTGAGGAGCGCCGCTAAGCCAAGACTCCAATAATTGCTTGCGACTTTCTTCAGTAGGCTTTTCATGTGCAGACCATTGTCGTTCAAGAATCATCATAGTAGCAAGCCCAGGTAAACGTTCTTTGTCGCACATTAGATGCTCCGTGATAGTTCTTGGTTGTGGTAACATCATCGGTTTATCGTCAAACATGGTAATCGCACCAATATCAAGATTTAATCGAGGTAGGCCAACTGTGAACTTACTATGTGGCGCTCGCCACAGCGTATTTGTCTTTAGACAGGCTTCTATATCTTTGAGTCTATCATTCCAAATCCTTTCTGTGTTTGGAGTGGAGAATTGATCAAGACTTGAATGAATAAGTCCAACGCATTCTGCAATTTCGTACTTCATCGAATGACTTTCTTCGATACTTAGAAGTGATTTACAAGGATATATGATTACTCTATCATTTCCAGCAACCGACCATACCATACTTGGTAACATCAGGGCTTGGTCACTAACTGCCTCATTCCATGGCTGATGCCTGAGCATTCTAGAAATGTCATTTCCTACCTCGAAAGGACATATTCTTACAATATGAGTTCCGTTCAAATTTAGTAAAATACCATATCTATCATGCTGAATTACTTCTAAAATTTGTACTTCTGGCCACTTTCCCCAAACTTTACCAGTTTCTGGAACTGCTTGCCACCATTCTAATTCTAGACAGGCCTTGAAATTCCAAATCTTTAGACGACCTAAAGAGGTGACTAGTTCGCCTTCAAAGGACGAATCATAAGATGTCTGAATAACACCTTGTGGCCACCAGAGGGGTTCGTCCATGATAATGCGAGAAGGCCCTTATTGACAAAACCTCACATTCCAAGGAAGAATACCATTACCATCATCACAACGACAAAAACTAGTATAATTTGAGTTAGTAACTGAGGTTTTTCTTCATCTTCCTGTTGTTCAAATTCGTCCATGGCATTGCTAAAGCGATTGGTTAATTATACAATGTACTGTTTTGAGTTATCATAATACACTAATACCGCTACCGGTGTTTGTGGCACAAGTGCTTGTCAACGGAACTGCAATTGGTAGTTCGGGAAGTTCACCAAAAGTTTGGTGGTGGATAAGTGGGATATGTTTCGTATTTTTCCTTCTAATGATTGTAATCGATACGTCTACTACAGATGGAGAGTCATATGATGATTGTATGGATGATGCTTTGACTTACGAAGAAATAATTGAATGCGACAACAAGGATTATTCTAATAATTCGGATATTTTTGCCATACCTGGGATGATTAGTTGTTGCTTCTCTTTGCTCGCTGGAATTATTGCTCTTTCGCACGGTTCAAAGAAGACCACTGTTTTAGTTCAGCAAATGCCACAAATGTATACACAACCGGTAATCCAACAAGTAATTCAACAGCCAATACAACAACGCCCGCAAGGACAAATTCCTGCCCAACAAACACAACAACAGCGACAACCGCCTCAAGGCAATCAACAAAATTTAGCGCAGCAAGCGAAGAATTTGGAAATGGCTAGAGATTTCAAAGGTGCAGCAGACATGTATCAAAAGGCTGGGCTATTCGCAGAGGCTGGTCGAGTTCGTCAAAATCACTTGGAAAAAGATGACAAGCCGGTGGTTCAAATCGGTCAAGTCGGAAATTCAGTAGTCAAAGATTCTGTTGTAATGGGCACTACAAATCAACCGACTAACTGTCCAAATTGTGGCTCCTCAATTCAATCTGGTTGGAAATTCTGTCCAAGTTGTAATTCACCACTATGAGGGTTTTGAATGGAATTCGCACAATATTCTTTAGCACTAATAATAACCTTCGCGCTTGTTAGATTCGTTACAGAAAATACCAAATTCCACTTACGAGCAAAAGGACTGTGGGTACATCACTGGATATTAGCAGCAGTTGCAATGGCTGTGGTTTACCTAATGGAAATTGAAAGTCCAATTATTTGGGGTGCTCTAACCGGTGTTGCCCTAGAAGGACTTAGAAGAAAGAATTGGTCGATTCGAGATTCTAAGAAATAGTAGGCATAATCCCTTTATGCACCGACTTTGACTTGTGTACATGGAGGATGTCAGATGGTTGAAGTCAATGCTCCGTGACGAACTTGAAGTTCGCCCTCCATCAAGTGATAAAAAAGAAACACGATTCCTTACGGGAAATTGTGTAAAAATTTATCGTGAAAGTACTCTAATCGCGTATGCAGAGATGCGAAAAGTCGGAAGTCATACTGAAATCTCAACAGTTCTTGTAGACTCAAAATATCGAAGTCAAGGTATTGGAAAAGAGTTGATTGAAATGGCCATTGATAAAATTGAAAACAATAAGATCCTATGTTGTACAAAAAACCCAGCGATGGCTACTGTTCTGCAGAACTTGAAATTTCAATCCATTGGCTGGCCTGGATTTTCTACTGCTGCTATCCTCACATTCAATACATTCGCTAGATTAATATCAATGCTTATTCGATTAGAATTCAAACGTATTTGGCGCCAAGGAAAAGGTATTCACAAATATGAGCGCTATGAATTAAAGAAATAGCTAAAAAGGCCCAAACGGAATGGTTCCATAACTCAATTTGAGAGTTTATTGGATAGGTAAGTCGGTGTTAAATCAATTTCTTCGAACAATCAACTCAGCAGATGTAAAATTATTCCCACTTTTCATTTTCAGATATTTTGTGGTTTTCTTCCTCTTGAAGTATTTTTTACGATACTCTTTTACTTTCTGGTTTTTTCTTATTGTGGGTACCCATGCGCCCAACTTTGTTAAA
>Ga0257114_1000858_pt1 | contig 22972 bp, 23 predicted proteins | sample SI112_10mmetaG_FD_190149 | JGI IMG/M metagenome (GOLD analysis project Ga0257114, IMG submission 190149) | Marine microbial communities from Saanich Inlet, British Columbia, Canada - SI112_10m | ecosystem: Environmental > Aquatic > Marine > Inlet | place: Canada: British Columbia | collected...
TCGATTAAAAATTGAATATCTTAATTCATCTAATAGATCTTTATTATTTATAAATAGATCTTTATTATTTATAAATAGATCTTTATTATTTATAAATAGATCTTTATTATTTATAAATAGATCTTTTATTGTTTTTATAATTCCTAATTATTTATAATAGATCTTTATTATTTATAATTCTTTATTATTTTCTTAATATATTGTAATAAAAATTATAATATTTTTATATTATATAAAGAACAAATTAATATATATATTACATATGATTGATAAAACACCTATTGAAATAAAATTAATTAATGATATTAATTTTGTTCTTAATTTAAATGAAAAAAAAAAGAAAGAAATACTGAAATTAAAGAGAGTTATTAAGAAACAACAGGATTTAATTAAGCAATATGAAAATAAATTTAGACAAATTGAAAATAATATGGAAAAATCAAATACTGCATATAATAAATTGAATGACATTTATATTTTACACCAATCGTAATATATTTAAATAATATTATTATGATTTTAAAATTATAAAAATGTTTTTATAAATTAACAACAAATTATAGCTATTAAACATTAATCAATGTATATAAAATAAAAGAATTAATATATTAATTCTTGATTATATAATTTATTTAAACATATAAAAAATAAATATATTTAGATGGGAATTGGAAAAAAATGTATTTATGAAAATTGCAATATTGAAGCTTCATATAATTGGAAAGATTCAAATATCCGTGAATATTGTAGCAATCATAAATTACCTGGAATGATTAATATTGTAAGTGTTAAATGCAAACATATGCATTGTAATAAAACTGCAATATATAATTATAAAGAATGTTTTAAATTAGGAAAATATTGCAAAGATCATAAATTAAAAAATATGATCATAGTATCTAATTTACAATATTGTATTAAATGTAATAAAAGGGCTTCATTTAATTTAAAGAATAAAAAATTGCAATTATATTGTAATGATCATAAATTAAAGAATATGATAAATATTTATAGTAAAAAATGTTTAAAATGTCATAAAAGACCGTGTTTTAATTTTAAAAATGAAAAGAACCCAATTTACTGTAATATACATAAATTAAAAAATATGATTGATATTAAAAATAAAACCTGTATATATAGTGATTGTATGATCAGAGCTTCATTTAATTTTGAAAATGAAAAAAAACCAATTTACTGTAATATACATAAATTACATAAAATGATAAATGTTACTAAAAATAAAAAATGATATATACTCAAACAGAAAGAGTTAATATTGTTTTAGATATTGTAAAAAAATTAAAGAATTATAAAATAAAATCAGGTAATACAATTAATTTATATAATGAAGAATTATGTTCATTTATCATTAAATTTAAAGAAATAACTCAAAAATATATTAAAGAAGAAAATGAATATAGAGGAACTTTATATTTTGAAGAAATTGATAAAACTATTGAATATATTTTTCCAATTAATAAAAATATAAAACCATTATTTGTTATAAGAAAAAAATTATAAAATCTATTTTTATGTAAAAAAATAGTAAAAAATAATAAAAAAATGATTTAAATATTATTTTTTTAACAATCTGTTGAACTGCAGAACAACCTGTGTAATCTTTCAAATACATTTGTTGCTCGTTCTATTTTCTCAAAACTTTCTCGAATTACATTAAAAGGTTTTTTAAAGAATCTTTTGTTGTAAGATGATGTCCTACAATAAGTTTGCTAAAAATTGTCCCAAGTTTGCGAACGGTTGTTGCAAAAAAGATGCTTCTAATCCGTGTCCGTATTATTATCATAAGACGTGCAAATATAATTATCTATGTGATGATCCTGAATGTAAGTATGGTCATGGTATTTCTGTGGATAAGAGGGAAATTATTTATTATATTGATGAAATCAAATATAGAGAAGCTTATTTCGATGCAAATGCAGAGGATAAATGTGATATGCCAATGAATTGTATTAAAAAAGATTGTAATCTTGAACATCGTTACAACCGTGAAGATAGGGAGTTTATTTATATGATTGCAGACAACACTATGACCAATGATGTTGCTTGGGACAAATATTATTCCAAGTATAATAATGAAAAATCACGTTCCAATACTGCTTTATCTAGTGATTCGACTGTTTGTCTGGTGTGTCCATCGGACACTTCACGTTCTGCATCTGTAGATTCATCTAAAAACACTTTTCTTTCTCCTAAACCTTTGACAAATTCATATGCATCTCTTTTCAAAAATGATAAAGTAGAAGATATTAATTCAGATGATGATATAGTCAAAATGATGGATGAAATGATGAATATTCGTAAAGAAATGACTACTAATACAAAACATAAGGATGATATTGAAGAACAAATCAAAAAATTGAAAAAAGAACTTGAACAAGTTGAGAAAAAAATAAGTGATAATAAAGATCAACTTAAGGATTTGGCTACCAAAGTTGCTGATATCTAAAAATCAAAAAAATTAAAAATCAAAAAAAAACAAAAAATTAAAAATAACAATTGTTTAATAAACAATTTGTTATAAAAAAAATTATATATTTTATATATTTTATATATTTTATATATTTTATATATTTATGCTTTTGGTTTTGCTTTTGGTTTTGCTTTTGCTTTTGCTTTTGCTTTTGGTTTTTTTATAAAAACTAATATATTGTTTTGATTTAAACTGTATATTCATAACTATATCTAATAATAGACTGTTAATTCTACCTACAGCATTATTAACAGATTGTTTAATAAATAATTTTTTATATTTTGATTTATTTTTAACTTGGTTACTTGATCCACCTCTTAAATGACCTCTATAAGTGCTATGAACATTTCCAACATTACCTAAATGATATGTAGTTCCATTATAAAACATATAATTAATAATTCTTCTAGAGAAATTACAAACAAAAGATCTTAATTGATCAAATCCATATTCATCATTATTACCTACACCCCATATTGGTCCTTTACGTATCCATATGCCTATATAATAAGTAGGATGAGTATTAACAACTCTTCTTGTTCTACCACTAGGATCACCTGTCATATATAAATAAAATAATCTTTGATTAACAAGTAAATCTAATATTACCATTGATTCGGAATAATGTGCTAAACTAGTATCTTCATCATTTGTATCAACATATTCGCTTAAATTCCTAAAAATATGAGTTAATGAATCTCGAACGATTCCAGATACTCTTAAGTTTTGATTTATACTATCTTGCATTTGAGTAAAAAACTCATCATACAAAAATGTAGCTTGATTTATTAATCTTTGTTGTTCTCCAATATCTAATGCTTCATTAGGATAAAATGAATTATCAAATCCACCATCAATAAAATTAGTATTTTCTAATGTTTCATAATTTGACATTCGTGCTACTCTTAATGCGTCATTAATATCTGATACTATCCATCTAAAATAATCATTAAAAAATAACCTCCATTGATCAGTTGAAACAAAATTTGAATTTAATAATTCAATTTGTGCATCTAATTGTGGATGAGATAAATCTAAATCAAAACCATTTTCTTCAACATCTCTCCAATATTCTTCATCACCAGCTCTTCTAGTTTGTGCTCTAGTTCGTGGCATTTATATTATAATAAGAAAAAATATATATAAAATGTTTATTAATATAAACAAATAATGTTTAATCATATAATTGAATTAAAAACTAATTTTAATTCCTTTAAAACTTTAAAACACATTCGTAAATATTATGTTGGTGAAGTAGATTCTAATAATTTACCAAATGGTTTTGGAACTTGTATAAAAAAATATATTAAATATACTGGTGAATGGAAAGATGGTTTTCCAAATGGTAAAGGAATAACAATTTATAAACATTTTAGTTTATGTTTTTTAACAGATATAAATGTAGATAAATTACAAACATTTAAACACGAAGGGACTATTAAAAATAGTTTATTTGATGGAATTGGATTTTTAAGACGTAATGATAAATTATTTTATGAAGGAGAATTTAAAAAAGGCAATATTACCGGTAAAGGTAAATTATATAATGATAAACAAATATTAATATATAATGGTGATTTTATAAATGGTAAATTTGATGGTAAAGGAATATTATATAATACAAATAATGAATTATTATATAAAGGTGAATGGAATAAAGGAAAAAAATATGGTTATGGAGTATTATATAAACCAAATATATCAAAAACGATACCAATATATGATGGTTATTGGAAGAATGATATGTTTGATGGTGAGGGTAAATTAAATGAAAGAACTGAAAAAAGAACAGGTTATTTTCAAAATAATAAACAAATAGGCAGTGGAACATTTTATGATGGTATTCGTAAATATATTGGATTATTTAAAGATCATATGTTTAATGGTTATGGAACTTTAATTGTAAATGATAATAATAATAATAAAAATAGTTATAATTATTTAGGTAATTTTTTAAATAATAATTTTAATGGAAATGGTTTTATACAATATAAAAACAATAACACATATACCGGAAAATTTAAAAATAATTTAAAAGATGGAACAGGTTCTTTCTATGATTATAAAAATAATTACAAAATTGAAACAACATGGTTAAAAGATAAAAAAAATGGTGTTGGAACTATATTATATAATGACGGTAATGGCTTTAAATGTACTTGGAGAAACGATAAATTAATATCTAAAAAACGTTTGATCGTTTATGAAACAAATAATTTACAAATTTCTTTTAAAAAAAAAAAAGAAGAAATTCCGTATGAATTAAAATGTCCAATATCTTTAGAAATAATGACAGATCCAGTAATATGTAGCGATGGTCATACATATGATCGCGAATCTATAATTTTATTATTTAAAAAAAATATTTTTATAAGTCCAACAACACGAGAAAAACTTAATAAAAATATTATAATTACAAATTATAATATAAAAAAAATGATTGATAATTTTAAATAATTATAATAAATATGTCATTTAATATAATTAAATTTATAGCACGGCAAAATAATATAGATATTCAAGATACATATGATTCTAAAAAATATATTAAAAATAATATAACAATATTATTAGATAAAACTGATTTATTTATTAAAAATATAAATACTATAGAATTATCAGTTCTTTATTCATTATTGGATGATAATAATATCAATTATGATAATATATTTAAAATTATAAAATTAATAGATATTGATATAATTTTAAAATTGTTATATTATGATAATTTTTCATACAATACAGTTGTATTATCAATATTATTGATGAAATTATTAAATAATAATAATATTTATGATTTATGTTGTTCAAGAAAACCTTTTAAATTTATAAAACAATCTGCAATTTTAATAGCCACAATAAAACAATTAAAAGAATATTATATATTTATATATAATGAAAATATCAAATGTAAATGTTTTAAAAAATATATGGGTAATGATTTTACATTATTAATACAAGATCAATATTTCGGTTTAAATATAAATATCTTTTTAGATAATTTAAAAAAATTAATATTAACTCTTGAATATATATATAATTTTTATAAAGAATATTATTATAAAGAATATGATTATAGAAATACTGAATGCAAAAATCAACAAATGGCTATAATATATTATGAGGATTTTAATTCTTTTGAAAAAAAATATAGAAAAAATATAGAACTTCCAATTATTAATTATAAAATAACAAATTTAACTATTAATATTGATAATATTCTAAAATTAATATGCTAAAATTAATATTCTAAAGTAATTTATTTATTGTTTTTATTTTATTACATCTATTTGTTAATGGATTTAATACTTTGCCTTCAGGACATTGTTTTTCAGGTTTGCTTAATGTTTTATTCGGTAATTTATTTATTGTTTTTATTTTATTACATCTATTTGTTAATGGATTTAATACTTTGCCTTCAGGACATTGTTTTTCAGGTTTGCTTAATGTTTTATTTTTTTTTACATATATAACAGTTCTATGACCTTTAGTAAAAGAAAAACATAAATCTTTTATATTCATCTCATCTAATATACATTTTTTTCTATTTAAACAAAATTCTTTATTTTTCATAATATTCCAATTAAATTTCATTAATTCACAAGGTATCTTTAGATTTATTCCATTCGTAATATTAGGATCTATTGTAGATCTTGTCCATCCATTGTATACATATTTATCACCTTTACAAGTTATACCTGCTATTGCGTGAGAACCTATATCTAAATTATTATAATTATGTAAAATAACAGAATCTTGTAAGTAAATATCGTTATTATTAATAATTTTTTTATTTAAAGAACTAAAATTATTAATATCATTAAAATTATTATAATGAGTATTATTTATTTTATACCATAATGGATAATCTGAATCTATAAATTTTGTAGTAATATGTATAATAATAACATCTGGATTTGTAAAATATTTAAGTATTGTTGAAATACTTTTAAAATTATATTTATACAATAATTTTAAATTATTATCATAAAATGCAGTAACATTGTTATATTTAGAATAATATAACTGTTTTGTTTTTAAATTTAAATCTAAATATAATACTTTTACACCAAGTAATTTATACATTTTTCTGATATATAATACGTGAGCATACCCTTTTTTATTATTTAAATCTGGATTAAAATTAAATTTTTTATTATTATATAAATATAATTCTTTTAATATAAATTCAGGTCTTATTTTATCAAAATATTCATAATCTTTATAAATCTTATCAGTTCTAAGATATTTATTATGTAATATATAATTAATTGTATTTAATACATTTATTTTTTTATTCCATTTATTAGATCGTTTTAATAATAATTTACGACTTTCATCACTATATAATAAAGCCATTAAAATACTATTAAACCAACAAGTAGGTCCATATTGTTTTAATGATATAACATTATCACATTTTAAAGTCATTTAATATATAAATAATAAAAAATTAACTCATATCTCTAATAATTTTAATAACTTTATTTATAACTTTATTTATAACTTTATTTATAACTTTATTTATAACTTTATTTATAACTTTATTTATAACTTTATTTATAACTTTATTTATAACTTTATTTATAACTTTATTTATAACTTTTTATAATTTTAATAACTTTACCTGTATCATTATCTCTAATAAAATCTTCCATATTTAAAGTAATATAACCTTCATTAAAACCTTTTATTTTTTTTAAATCATTTATAACTGCATTTGTTCCAAAAAACGGATGTTTAATAACATCATTTTCTATAATATTATGTCCTAATGTGCAACTAATACAATTATTAATAATAATTGTATGATGATCACTTAATATTAAATTATATATAGCATCGCAATCATATTCACTAATATTGTTATTAATATCTTTTGGAAATATCCATTCATTATTCAATTTAATTGGATGATATGGAGTAATTAATAATCCATCAATATCTACCATAGAACATTTTCCATTACAATTTATTTTAATTATACATATAACAGTTGCAATATTTCCTTTAACATCTACAATTTTATCATTTTTAGTAATTTTATTAATTTGTTTATAATAATTATTGGTCATTAGTATATATGAAAATGGATGAAAACAACCACCATTAACATTATTAAACATTGTAGTAAATTGTTGTTGTGATACATTAAGTTCATTAACTGAATTGGAAGGTTTTGGTGGTGGCATATTTGTATAAATATTATCAATTTTATCTTTCATTTTCTGAAATAATTGTCCTCCATAAGTTTGAATACTTTTATCTTTAAAATTATTACATCTTTCTTGACTATGTGCATCTTTAAATGAATTAATATAATTTTTACCCCATTTTGAAAAATATTTATCATCTATCGCTAAACATATTTGTTCTTTAAAATCTTTCATTAAATCATTATCAATATGACTATAATTAAATAAATACTCATCTATTGCTTTTTTAGATCTTTTTTCTAATACTTCTACTAATTCCAAACGCATTATATGAAATAATAGATCATCATTTGTATTAACAAGTTTAAAATTATCTATAATTTGTTCTTTACCATCATACAATATTTTAATATTAATATTGTCATCTTTAGATTTAAATATTAACGTTCGGGATTGTCCATAATGAATAGTTGTTAAGTTTGCATTATTTCCCAAACATTTAATATTATTATGAACACATTGTAAATTATGTATAACAGTAGTATTAATATGAGCTAAAGCATGAATAAATATAGTTCCAACGAATCCTGAATCTGGAATAAATGAAAAGTGTCCATTACCCGTTTTAGCAATATTGATAAGTAAATCGGTATCTAATGAATATCCAAATCCAAATGTATATATATTAATTTTACTATTTAACATTTTTTCATTAAGACAATGTAGAATACCTTGTGACGGTAATAAATGAGTACTAGGTAATCCATCTGTTAAAAATAACATTGCAGAAATACGGTCTGTGTCTGTAAATTGTTGTAATCCAACATTTAATCCTGCCCATATATTTGTAGCTCCTTCCGTCCTTAAATTAGTTATAATTGATTTATTAATATTATCTGCACTTGTTAAAGGAAATAATACCCTTGCATCATTTGAAAATACTACTATAGAAATACGATCATTTGGTTTCATACTTTCAACAATAGTAATTAAAGCGTGTTTAGTAATATCTAAAATAGTATAACCAATATCAACAATATTACCATCTTGTTCAACAAATGCAGGTGTATTCATAGATCCTGAAATATCAATAACAACTACAATATCAATTGGTGGATATTCAGTTCCTTCGATTGTTTTAATATTAAGTTTAAAATAATTATAATCATTAATGGTAGTTTTTTCAGTAATAATATTTGAAATAATATTATCTTCATATTTGTAATTAACAATTGAGTTATTTGATTCAATTGCTTTTTTAAGGATTTTATTTGGTTTTAAATGTGATAAATCTAAATAATTTCTCGTAATAGGAGAAGTATTATTATTTTTTAACCATTCACAAATAGCATTATATTCATATGTATTACCTTCATTATCAATATAAGGATTAATCATACAAGAATGGGTTATAGGACATATGAAACCAGAATTCATCTTTGTTAATAATTAATTAACAAACATCATTTTTATGTAAAAAAAACTTGATTTTATATAAAAAATTATATAATTTTTTTATTGATATAAAATGACTACAAAACTTATTAAAAATGTTATAATTGAAATTGAGAAACTTAAAAAAAATAAAGATATAGATAATAAAGATTTTAAAAAAGTTATGAAAAAAATAATTCAAAAAGTGCAACCAAGAAAACTCACAGAATGGAATATCTTTATCAAACAAAAAATACCAGAAATTAAAAAATTATATCCACAAAAACAACATTCTGAATTATTTGCAATTATTGCAATACAATGGAATGAATTAAAAGTATCTAAAATTGATATTGATGAAATTGATATTGATGAAATTGATATTGAAATTGATTTTGATTTTGATTTTTAAATAATATTATGAAATTGATATTTTTATAATTAAAGTAATCCAACAATAGAATTTGTAATATCATTCTGTTCTTGATTATTTAATTCACAAATATCATCACTACATTTAAAAACAATGGGTTTTGTTGGTTTTAAAAACATAAATATACTATCTAATAAATATTTTAATTTATTATTTGCAATTAAAATAGTTGTATCAATTAAAATAGTTTCATTAATAGTAACAGTATATTCATTTCTAAAACACGTAACACATTCATATACATTACCAAAACCAATAAATCCCATTTGCTGTGTATCTAATTTAATTTTATATTTTAATTCTTTATCAATTATATTATCATAAAAATTTTTAATACTTGAAATAAATGTATTAAATTCTTCAGTAGTCGGGTATTCTGATTTAATTTTACATTTTAAAGTTGCATAATCTTTTTCTTTTTTTTTACTATAATACGCAATACAAAAATTATTATTAATTAATATATTTTTAAATTCATCCATTTGTATTATATAAACACAATAAGCTTTATATTATATATATATATAATGAAGAAATTAGTAAATATACATAATAAAACAAAAGAAATTACAGAAGAATTATCACCTTTTAATAATAATAATATAATATTAAAAGATAGTGATTTGAATATTTTTTTCAAAAATCATAATATTGATTATCAATATAAAAATATAAATTTATTTAGAAATGCGTTTGTTCATAAAAGTTATTGTTGTATGAAAAATACTAGTTTTACAGCTAGTAATATTAATTGTCCTGAAGATTGTTTACCATTACAAGATATGCCATATGAAAGGTTAGAATTTTTAGGTGATTCAATTTTAGGATATATAATAGCAAAATATATGTATTTGCGATATCCTGATCAACCTGAAGGTTTTTTATCAAAAATGCGAACAAAGATCGTAAATGGTAAAATGTTAGGTTTTTTAAGTTCTAAAATTGGTTTTGGAAAATTTGCAATAATATCAAAACAAATAGAAGAAATTAATGGACGTAGTAATTATAAAATAATGGAAGATATATTTGAATCATTTGTAGGTGCTTTATATATTGATAGTAATGATATTAACATTGTAGAATTATGGATAATTAATATTATTGAAAAATACATTGATTTTGTAGATTTAATAATGAAAAATACTAATTATAAAGATGCATTAATTACTTATATGCAAAATAGATATCAAGATACACCTAAATTCTTTGAAACTAATGTTTCACATAATAATACTTCTTCACTTAAAATTTTTACTTATATTGTTAAAGATCGTAATAATAATATTTTAGGTAGTGCTAATGGTAATAATAAGAAAGAAGCTGAAAATAATTGTGCGTTTGAAGCATTAAAATATTATGGTGAAGAAGTATAAATTTTATTATTTGAGATATTATTAATATATTTTTTTCATATTTTGATATTTTTCTCACTTTTGTTTGAAAAAATAAAGTTTCATTATAATAATAATACTCTATTTCTGACAATATACATTTATTATTATTACATAACCAAGAAATATATATTATTATTGTTAATATAGTATTATATGGACTAAATGGATATATTACATATAAAATAAGTAAATAATGTAATAAAAAGCATATATATTTCATTTAATATATTATTTAATATATATTATTTAATATGTATTTCATTTAATATGTATTTTATGATTGTTATTCACTTAATCTTTCATGTAAGATTAAAAATCAAGTCCTAAACTACTAACCCTTCCTAAACTATCTGTATCAATTATCAAAGTCCAGTTAGATCAAGTTCTGTTAGATCAAGGTCAAATTCATCTAAATCTGTTAGATCAAGGTCAAATTCATCTAAATCTGTTTTATTCAATTCTAGTTTTTTTTCACTTAGTTTATTTTTAAATTTTTGCTTTACACGAAAAAGCATTAAAGTTTTAGGAAACGATAATGGGCTTGATTCAAAACCTACAAATGAGATCTTTAAAGGATCAATACCTAACTCCATTAAATCTTGAGAATTTTTAGTTTTTTTTTCTAATACTCCAGCATATTCATTTTGTATTTGTTTTTCTGGATTTACAAGTTGTAAAGTTTGTGATTTAGTTATTGTTTGTATATCTTCAGATCTTAAAGTAAAAGGTGATTGAGGAATTAATAGGACTTCTTTTTCATATAAGTGTTCACTAAAAAATTCAATAGGAATACAAGAAAACAATCCATTTCCATCTTTTATTCGATAAACAAAAAGTCTTCTAAAGCCTTCATCATCAGTACGTGCAAAATTAAATGCTGTTTCTAAGTCCGAACTTGCAGATACTGCAATTTTTGGTGGTTTTCTATCTGATTTATTTACAAATAATATATCAATAGTAGATTCTTCTGTACCACAATATATGTCTATATATTTGTCTTTGTCTTTGTCTTCGTCTTTGTGAATAGTAGTAAAATAATTATTATCAAAACAAACATATCTAGCTAATAAACTTAATAAACACATATACTTATGTCCTATATTAACTCCACCTTGCTCTTCCACTATAATTTCATTAAAATTACATTCTGAAATCATTAAGTTATAACCTTCACTTTGTAATTTTGGAACAAATATATTCTGCATATAAGGTTTCAAATATTCCTCATATAAAAATATAAATTTTTGTTCAAAGATTCGAAAGTCAGGGGAAGGTTCTTTATTTTGTATTAATAATTCATAAACCCACACATTTCCTTGAGAAGTCCACATATTTAGTAATAAAGCTAAATATACAAAATATATATTCTCCGGATATTTTCCGTTAATATAATCCATTTCTTTTACAAAAGCAGTTTTAAAACTTGCATATTTATTAATTCTAAATATTCTTATTATTTCTAGTAAATCATCTTTTTTTATATTTCTATCAAAAATATTTTTCCAATAACTAACAAAAGCTTCTTTATCATCTAAATCTTTTTCTCGCAATGATAAAAGAGTTAATAATCTTTTATCACCTTTTATTTCTGGACTATTTTCACTATTTATCATTTTTAAAAGTAAATTTTTCTTTTGTCTTGAATCAAATACTATTCTTTTTAATCTTTGCCATAAAGGTGTAATGTTTCGTGATGATGAAATGTTTCGTGATTGTGATTCTTTAAGACTTCTTCGTTTTATTGCATCTTGAATTGCTTTTACAAAATTTTCTGCTGTTATTCTGCTCTTACCAGTTAGTAGTTTTACATTACGACCAGCTTGAGATGATGATACACTTTTATCTTTAGGACCACCACCAATTTTAGTATTTTTAAAAGGATAAAATAATAGATTAAATATTTTAGATATATTTTTATTATTTGATTCTTTAATATCGTATTTTATTTTATTTTTTTTTAAATTAATTATATGATTAATATATGTTTGATATCCTTTTGTTAAATCTAAATTTTTAATTTCTGTATTTATTTTAAAATGATTTGAAAATAAACCTTCATATTTTAATGAATTTAATTCAATATAGATAGTAGATAACCAATTTTTTAAGTTTTGAATAGGATATGTTTTATTAGTTGATTTAATGTTAGATTTTAAAATTTTAAAATCTTTAGATTTATATATAATATTTAATTGTTCTAATAAAAAGTTTATTAATTTATTAGATTTTGTATTATTTATTGGAATATAATCAAATTTTTTATTAGATTTAATTAATTTTTTAAAATTATCATCAATTTTAATATTATTACAATATTTAATTATAATAATTATTATTAAATCTAATAATAATATTGTATTATTACTTATTAACATATTTATATGTAAAAAATATATAATTTTTTTATAAAAATGAAATAATCATATTTGTATGTCAAATACAGAAATGAATAATATTAGTGAAGAATTAATTGAATATTATCATTATAATTTTAAAAACTATAAAAAACAAAAAATATGTATATTATGCGGAGATCAATTTGAAGTTTTAGATAATCAAAAATTTATATTAGATGAATGTGATTGTTGTAAAATGGAAGATACAACAATAGATTTTGTTTATTGTAGTTATTCATCAATATTTCTTGAATATATCGATTATTTAGAATCTAAAAAAACAAAAGAAACATTATTTAATCTTACAATACCATTATATATAGGTAATCTTTATGATAAAGATATATTAGAAATAATTTTAAAATATTTAAAAAAATATATATTAACAAAATATGATTTTAAAATATTAAAAGAATATTATAAATTACGTATAGATTATAGTTCATTAACATATAGATCATATATTAAAGATAATGATCAAATAAAAAAAATGGAGAGTGATAATGAAATATTTCAAGATAAATTACATAAATTATAAATAATTTAACTTATAGTTATTTTTTATAATTTATAAAATAGTATTATATATAATATGAAATCCATAATTAAAATATCATTTAATAATAACTTTAAGTTAGATTATATATAATACAATATTAACATATAATGTCCATAATAAAAAAGGAATAACGTAAATAATATTTTTTTTATTTTTATAATAAATAGAAACAAATACAATAATTGCTAAAAATAAAGAAATTAAATTATAAATAATATTATTAGTGTTTTGCAATCCTAATGTTAAAAATGGATATGCTAAACAATATAAAATAGTAATAACTATAATCCAAGATTGTATAGAAGGATATAATAAAAAATGAATATATCCTAATAATCCTAAAATAACTATCCATATAAAACCAATAATATATCCTGGTGGTAATTTATTATTATTATTATTATTATTCCATTTTTGAATATAAATATAATAATTTAAAATAATTGCTAAAATAATAGGAATTATTATATGTATATACCACATTTAATATTTATTTATATTTATTAAATGCCACCTACATTAATATTAGATTTAGATAATACTATAATAGGTAATATAACATATCAATTATTAGCATATACATTATGTAATAAATGTAAAAAAAATTGTCCTATAGTTACAAACTGTTATAATGAAAAAAGTGGTATAATTCGTCCTAATTTTAATAAGTTTATGTATATAATGCGTGAAAAGTTTCCAGGTATAAAAATATACGTTTATACTGCAAGTCAAAAAGAATGGGCTTTGAAAGAAATAAAATGGATTGAAAAATGTTGCAACTTAAGGTTTGATCGTCCTATATTAACACGCGATGATTGCATTGAAATAAATAATTCATATGTTAAATCTATACAGAAAATTAATAAAAAAATTAAAACTATAGATAAAAATAATATTTTAATAATAGACAATAATGATGTTTTTTTAGATTGTAAAGATAGTTTCTTAAAATGTCCTGATTATAATTATGTATCTTTTGTAGATTTATGGAAAATATTACCAAAAAGTATTTTAAATAAAGAAGATATTTTGATTTATATGCAAAAATTAATACAAGAAGGTTATGTTAATCCATATAATTTTGACGATATTGGTGATAATTTAGAAATATCTTTAAAATATTTATCGTGGTTTCATAAAAAATTAAGTATTATACATAAAATTAATAAACGAAGTCATAATGATTCATTTTGGAATAATTTAAGTAAAATTGCATATAGTGTTGATAATTTTAATGATATAAAAATGATTTATAATCAAAATATTAAAACATAATGTATTATAATGATGAATATTTTCTAGAATATTATAATGATCCTCAATTTATACAACCACACAATAGAATGTCAAAACACGCAATTCAACGTAAAAAAGAAAGAATACCTAAAACACATATCGGTGAAACAATTAAAGATATTGTAGTTAATAATACTGTCGTTACAACGATTATTAGAAAACCTAAAATAATAATTCCAATTGAAGATAAATTAAGATACTACACTTATCATAGTAAAATTAAAATTACAAATATTGGTAGATTTATTGGTAAAAAAGGTGCTAATGTAAAAACTCTAAAATATAAAGTTCAATGTATTACAAAAGATAGTGATTTTGAATATTATGTTGATAGTGATACTAATAATGTATATATCTTAACAAATAATAAAAATACATTGTTAATTGCTACTAATGAATTTAATAGCAATATAGCAAATTATATGTAATATCAATAATAAAAAATGATATTGTGATATTGTATATCATTTATAGCTAATATGGAATTGTCAAATACTCAAATTGCTGATAATATTATTAATTTGCTTAATAAAGCTAAAGAAAATGAAGCATTTGATAATAATATTGATAAAAAAGAACAAACTAAATTATTCAATAAATTTGTAAAGGCTGGTATGAAAAGTCAAACTAAAATTAATATTAAAACTTTTAAAAAAGAACCTTCTGCATATAATATTTTTGTAAAAAATAAAATGCCTGAAATTAAAATTCAATATCCAGAATTATCAGGTTCTGAAATTTTTAAGAAAATTGGTGCTCTGTGGTCAGAAGAAAATCCTAAAAAAACTAATATCAAAAAAACTAATATCAAAAAAACTAATATTAAAGAAGATGATATTAAAGAAGATGATATTAAAGAAGATGATATTAAAGAAGATGATATTAAAGAAGATGATATTAAAGAAGATGATATTAAAGAAGATGATATTAAAGAAGATGATATTAAAAAAGATGATATTAAAAAAGATGATATTAAAGAAGATGATATAAAGAAAGGTGATATTAAAAAAGGTGATATTAAGAAAGGTGATATTAAAAAAAAAGGTCGTAAATAAATAAAAATAATTTAGATACAAATTTATTATATAATTTTTGAATATTTTATTATATATTTTTTTTGTTAATTTATTTTTTAAATATTTAATTTTTTACAAATATTTTTTCCATCTTTTATTAATTTATCAAAATCTTCTTCGTCATAAAGTTCCATATATCTATCATTACAAGATTTACATATACGATAATTTTTAATTATCAATGAAAAATTATTGCTTAATGGATAATCACACTCTAAATACCTTTTACCACTATATGGTTTGAATTGATATAATTTTGTATTATTACCAAGAGTAATTGCTAATGCTTCAGGTTCTTTAGATTTGCAAGGACCAACGCAAAAATTAATATTGGAAGCATCAAAGATAATATCATTTGACGTTTGTTGTATTTCAGTTTCAAATATTTCAGTGGTAACGCCACTAATCGGAGTCGCATTTTCGATAGCCATCTTTAAAGCCATACTTTTATTCATTAAAAAAAATCATTTTTTTATTTTTATTTAATTTTTTTTACATAAAAATAAACATCATTTATATTATGATTCATCTTTATTTAAATCAAATCATCAATAAAATATTATTATTTAAGGTTATATTTTTTATATAAAATATACTAAATTATTAATTTTAATATCAATATTATCATAAATAAAAATGATATACAACATAAATTTTTTTATTTATGCTAATTGCAACAAAAAAATTTAATATTGTAAAATTATTTTTAAAAAAATCAATATTTAATGAAAATATAATTGAAATAATTTTAAAATATTATTGGAATATTTTAGATAATAAAAAAAAAATATTGTTAAATTGGATTAATATAAAAAAATTAAATTGGATTGAATTAACTAAAAATGCAGATGCTTTAGATTTATTAAAACATAATTTTGATTTAATATTAAATACTCAAAATTATTTATCAATAAATCAAGATATAAATTGGTTTTCATTATCTCAAAATATAAATGCTATTGATTTATTAGAAAATAATAAAAATAAAATTAATTGGCATTATTTATCAATTAATCCAAATGCAATTAATTTATTAACAGAAAAACTTGAATTTGAAAAGAAATTAACATATAAAGAATATAATGAATTAAAATCATATCAAAAAATTAATTGGGATTTGTTATCCAGTAATATAAATGGATATACCTTATTAAAAAATAAAATTAAATATGAAAATAATTTAACATTTGAAGAATATTATGAATTAAAATCATATGAAAAAATTAATTGGAATAGATTATCTTCAAATCCAAATACAATTGATTTATTAAAACAAAATAAAAATAAAATTAATTGGTCTTGGTTATCTACAAATCCAAATGCTATTGATTTATTAAAAAAAAATCAAGATAAAATTAATTGGAGTTCTTTATCTACAAATCCAAATGCAATTGATTTATTAAAAAAAAATCAAGATAAAATTAATTGGGATAAATTATCTTCAAATCCAAATGCAATTGATTTATTAAAAGAAAATAAAAATAAAATTGATTGGGATAAATTATCTTCAAATCCAAATGCAATTGAATTATTAAAAGAAAATCAACATAAAATTAATTGGAATTATTTATCTGGTAATTTAAAAGCAATTGATTTATTAAAACAACGAATTGAATATGAAAACAACTTAACATCATATGAATATGAAGAATTAGAATTATATGAAAAAATTAATTGGTATTGGTTATCTATAAATCCAAATGCTATTGATTTATTAAAAAATAATCAATGTAAAATTAATTGGAATTATTTATCTAAAAATTCATCTATATTTATAAATGAAGAAATGCCAATTATATAATAAATATTTTTTACAGATATATTTATTTATGTCTATTAACAAAAAAAATTAAATATGAAAAATCTTTAACAAATGAAGAAATAAAATTAGTTGATATAATTTATCTCAAAATCCAAATACAATTAAATTATAAAAAAATCAATATTAATTTTGAATTAATTTATTATATTCTTTAATTTTTGAAGATGAATTAATTCTTATTATATAAAAAAAATTATATATTTTTATTTATGTCTATTGCTACACGTAAATTTAATATTGTAAAATTATTTAAAAAATAATCAATATTTAATGAATATATAATTGAAATAATTTTACAATATTATTGGAATATTTAAGATTGTAAAAAAAAAATTGTTAAATTAGATTGATATAAATAAAATAAATTGGGATATATTATCTAGAAATCTTAATGTAATCGAATTATTAAAAAAAAGAATTAAATATGAAAAAAGTTTAACATTTGAAGAATATAATGAATTAAAAAATAAAATATCTTGGTATGGTTTATCTTTAAATCCGAATGCAATTCAAATATTAAAAAATAATCAAACTAAAATTATTTGGTTTGAATTATCTGAAAATCTTTCAATATTTGAAATTGAACATATGCCTATATAATATAAAATATTTTATATTATATTTATATTTTTTTATACTTAAAGATAATTTTAATAATTAAATTATGTCACAGGATAACGATAATGATCTAAAAAAAATATATCCTTATTATGTTGAACGAACAAATTATTATAAATCAATTTATGGTAATAATACAATATTATTAATGCAAGTTGGTAGTTTTTATGAAATATATTCAAATTGCAATACAGATAATATAGACATAAAAACATTATCAGAAATAACACAATTATCAATTGCAAATAAGAAAATAGGATATTTTATGGCAGGTTTTAAAGTAGAAATATTACATAAATATGCAAATATAATAACAAATGCAGGATATACCTGTGTAATTTATGATCAAATAGGAGAACAGACAATAGATGGAAAAGAAAAAAGAAGATTACGTGAAATAATATCACCAGGAACAAATATTAATTGTAAAGATGAAGTATCTAATTTAATTATTTTTTATTTAGAAGATAATTCAATGGGATGTGTAGTCTTAAATGTTTTATCTAACAAATGTTTTATATTAGAAAGTCATTCTACAACAACTGATAGAAATAAAGCTTTTAATGATATTTTAAGAATAATAACAATACATAAACCAATTGAAGTGTTATTAACAAGTTTATCAGATAATTATGATTTAAATAAAATATATGAAATGTTTTCACAATCAACAATAATTCATAATAAAATTGGTAAAATGAATAAAGAATATTTAAAATTAGAATATCAAAAACAAGTTTTAATAAAAGCATATAATTATCAATCTATAACAGATGTAATAGATTATCTAGATCTTAATTATTATCCAATAGCATTAATATCATTAGTAAATGCAATACAATTTGTATATGAACGTAATCCTGATATAATAAAGAATATTGAAAAACCAATGTATATTGATAATAATGATATATTTAAATTAGATTATGATAGTGCAATACAATTAAATTATATAGATCATAAAGAAAATTCAGTTATTAAAATAATTAATAAATGTTATACTGCAATAGGTCGTCGTGCAATGAATACACGTTTGATATATCCAAAAACGAATGAAGATTTTTTAAATGAATCTTATGATATGATAGAAAAATATTTAAATACGGATTTGATAGAACCGATAAGTAATTTAAAACAAATATATGATATTGAAAGGTTATATCGTAAAATTGTATCAATGAAAATACTTGCAACAGATTGGTTAAATATTGCAGTTTCAATAGAATATACTAAAAATCTATTTAAGTTTTTTAATGAAGATCTAACAAATATAGATTTATTAAAAAGATCATATGAATGTTTAGATTTAGATAATTTATCAAACGATTCTCCATTTAAAGATGGTTTTTTTAAAGAATTAGATGATTTAAATAAATCTCATAATGATAATTATAAAAAATTGGAAGCTATAGTATTAGAATTATCTACAATTGGATCAAAAGATAGTACACAATGTAAAATAGAAACAACAAAAGATCAAATATATATTGTAATGACGAAAAGAAGGTATGAAACCGCGAAGAAATTAAATTCCAAAGAAATGTTAAATTATAGAACAGAAACAAAAAATAAAGATAATTATCGTATAACAAATACAAAAATAAATAATATAACGGAAGATATAATAAATATAAAGAACGAATTAATAACAAAAAGTAATGAAATATATAAAATATTTATAAAAGATTTTGGAAATAATAATTTTAATATTATAACGAAAGTTATAGATAAAATAGGTTATTATGATTGTTTAATATGTAATGTTAATAATGCAATTCGTTATAATTTATGCAAACCAATTATAAATAAAAAGTCAAGATCTTATTTTAATATTGAAGGAATTCGTAATCCTATAATAGAAATAAAAAATAAATGTATAAAGAATGATATTAAATTAAAATCAAATGGTATGTTATTATATGGAATTAATAGTAGTGGTAAAAGTTGTTTAATGAAATCTGTAGCAATTAATATTCTATTAGCTCAATCTGGTATGTATGTATTTTGCGATAAAATGAAATATTCACCATATAATGCTATATATACACGTATAAGTAGTGCTGATAATATTTTTAGAGGAACAAGTAGTTTTATTCGTGAAATGACAGAACTTGATAATATATTAAAACGTGCGGATAAAAACTCATTAGTCGTAGGCGATGAAGTATGTGCGGGAACTGAGAATATATCTGCAATATCAATTGTTGCCGCAAGTATATTGGAACTTTGCAAATTAAAATGTTCTTTTTTATTTGCAACACATTTACACGAATTAATAAATATTCGAGATATTAGTGATAACAATAAAATATTAATTAAACATATGAAAATTAATATTATAAATGATAATATAGAATATTTAAGAAAATTGGAAGAAGGTGATGGAGATAAATTATATGGTATAAATATTTGTAGATATTTAAAAATGCCTAATGATTTTTTATTAAAATCAGAAGAAATTAAAAAAACTTTAACAAATACTAATCATAATTTTGTAGATTTTAAAAAATCAAATTATAATTCAAAAATATATATGGATTTATGTTTAGTTTGTAATATTAATAAAGCTACTGAAACACATCATATTATTTATCAATGTGAAGATGATAGTAAAGCTAAAAATAAAATTGATAATTTAGTTCCAATTTGTCAAGAATGTCATCATAAAGAACATCACGAAAAAAGTATTAAAATAGAAGGATATATTGATACAATTAATGGTAAAATATTAAATATTATTAATTGTAAAGATCAATATTCTCCTTAGTTTCTAAATTATTTTTCTGTAATTTTTCAATTAAAATTGAAATATTATCAATAATATTTTGTTTTCTATACATAAATAGAAAATCAATTAACATACACGGTGGAATATTAAAGTTCTTAATATAATCCCACAATTTATTAAAATTATTATCAATAAAAAACGATTTATATATATCTTCTGCTTGTCCTTTATTAACATATGTTAATTCAATAGAATAATCAATTCTACCTGATCTTTTTAATGCATTATCTAATTTATCTGGATTATTCGTTGTTAAAATTAATATTGTTCCTTCTTGAGTATTAAAACCATCCATACAATTTAAAAATCCTTGCATCGTTATATTATTACGAATTGAATCATTCTCTTTTCTATTTGTAAAAATACAATCTATATCTTCAATTACTACTAAATTTAATTTTTCAGTTTCATTAATAGTTCTAAATGCATCTAAGAAATCAGATTCTTTTAATTCTGCATTTATATTAAGAACTAAAATATCACAATTATATTTAGTAGCTATACCGTGAATTAATGTAGTTTTACCTACACCTGGTTTTCCATGAAGCAAAATATTATATTTATAAGGAATCCCGTGTTTAATATAATCATTATATGTATCTGGATCAATAAAGTTTTCGATAGCATTACAAATAGATTCTTTTTGATTTTTCTTAAGGAAGATAGTATCCATATTTCTTTTAGGTATCAATGTAGAATTACACCAACCATATTTACCATAGAATTTCTTATTAATTTTATTACACGATGATTGAACTTCACTTTCTAAATATTTTTCTCTATTTTCTTTACAATATATTATAAAATTATTTAAAAAATCATTATCATTTTCTTCAATACTTAAACTAATCTCTTTTATAATTGAATAATCTTTATCATTATTATTAATTATTTGAATTTTATTATTAACAATAAGATCTTTTATTATTATTGTAATTGATACATTATTATGTATCAATTTATATTCACCATTTATTGGAGTTATAAGATGTGAATATGTTATTTTACCTTTATTAATATATTCGTAGTTTTTAATTTTATCATAACTATTATATTGTCCAATATTTAATTTTAATTCTTTATAAATATAATGTAAAACATAATTACTTATTAAATCACTTGAATTAAATATTAATTTAGACATATTAATTATGTTAATTTTTAAATGTTTATGTGAATATTATTAATTTATGATCATTATTGAACCTATATAGAGAAACAACAGTAATTTGTTTAAGTTCTATAATTATTGTATAATGGATTATAATTATTTAGTTTATATACTATTTTATAATATTGTATAATAATTTATAATATTGTATAATGAATTATAATATTGTATAATAATTTATAATATTGTATAATGAATTATAATATTGTATAATGAATTATATTATTGTATAATAATTTATAATTCTACAATGATCATTATAGACCTATATAAAGAAACATAAGTAATTATTTAGTTTATATACTATTTTATAATATTGTATAATGAATTATATTATT
>Ga0257114_1000859_pt1 | contig 22951 bp, 24 predicted proteins | sample SI112_10mmetaG_FD_190149 | JGI IMG/M metagenome (GOLD analysis project Ga0257114, IMG submission 190149) | Marine microbial communities from Saanich Inlet, British Columbia, Canada - SI112_10m | ecosystem: Environmental > Aquatic > Marine > Inlet | place: Canada: British Columbia | collected...
CTGGGTGGCGGTGGTGATGGTGGCGGCGGTGAGGGAGAGGTGGAGAGCATGCAGAGAAATTGAGCATAGTTAGTACCGTCGAGTTTGGCGCCGTCGTAGCCTACTACTATATTGTAGTCGCAAAAGAAGAGGTGGCTGGCGTTAAAAAAGCAGCCGGCGCACTCAAGGTCCGCGGGTACGTCCGAAAGCGTTTGTGAAATCCAAGACGACGATACTGCAGTGGACACACGAAAGGCGTCGAGACAGGTTCCGCGATCGCGAATCGACTCAAGGACACCCACTCCTCCATACACACTGCCGGCATCGAGTAACGCACACGAAGAAGAAGTGACTGTAGCACTGTCCGCGTAAAAGTAAGGCACTCCATTCGTGCTCGCCGACATGACGACACCTCCTTGTTGAGAGGCACGCGCGGGTTTACATATCGCCGCGCTAGCGCGCCGCACGCGCATTATTTTTTCAATGGCGCGCGCGCACACATCACCATGCCCGAGGAATCGGCGGGCGTGGCGCGCGTCATCTTTCTGTACAATGCCGCCTTTCCGCCGATGGCGTTTGCGGCGCTCGCTTACGTGATCCTTGCCGACGCGGTGTTTGCGGTCAATCGCGTCATAGGCAAGCGATTGCATCCGCGCGTACGACAACTGACGCGCGCGGGCTACGTGTACCTGAACACGGCGCTCGCCATCGTGCTCAACCTCACGCTGTGGACTTACTGCGGCACGGACGACGCCTGTGCCGAGCAGCCGCTGCACCGGCGCACGTGCCTGCTAGTGGCCTCGCTCGCGCTCGCTGGCATCTTGGCGGCGCGCGCCATGGACCGCGTCTTTGTGCCAATGCTCGACATCGAGGAGCTTCCAAGCTACGAGACGCGGCTGCGCAGCCGCGTCGCGCACGGCATTGTCGTGTGCGTGCTGTGGATGTGCATGGCCGAGGCCGAGGTCTTGGGGCTCGTGCTGCTGCTGGCCGTGACGGCGCGGCGCGCACTGGTGCTCGCGCGACCATTGGCCGTGGTTTACATTGCCACGCTCCGACTCTACGCGCTACTGCACACATCATGGGTTTTAAACAACGACTGCCCGGAGGCGACCACCAAACGCATGCCCGTGGCGGTCCTTGCCGCGCTCTTTGTGGTCTAGAGCGTGTGGTCCTCCTCCTCGTCCACCTCGGCGATGGCGCACGAGGTGTTGTTCTCGTCCGTCTTCGGGCGCCGCGACTTCTCGTACTTGGTCAGAGAGGGAAGACGCGCAACGGGTTTTTTAAGGATGCTTTTGCTGCCACTGCTGCTGCTGCTCATGCTGACGGTGACGCCGCCATTGTTGGAGGGGCCGGCAAAGGCGTCGGGCGGTGGCGCGCAGTTGGCCGCGGCGAGCAGGCCCGTGTGCACGCTGGCCTCGCCTCGCAGCACGCGCACGAGCCGCTCGAGCTGCTTGGTCACGGCCACGAGCACACAGGTGACCGCGATCAGGCCGATGATGGCGCCCATGGCGGACGAGGCGAGCATTGCGATGGCGGTGGTCTCGGTCATTGTGAAGCCATTGGCGACTTGCGGCGCGGTGCTCCGCGGCGGTAGTGGCGGCGCCGACACATTGGACACCGAGTCGGACGCGTTCATCGGTTGTGTTTCGAGTTTACTTACACGCGTAGCACACACTCATGCACACACTATTCGGGTGCGCTCGGGCACTGCTTTAGCGCGCGCGGACGCGCTCGCGTCGCTTTATTGTTAATTCGCGATCGCGTCGGGAACGCCGCCGTTGGCGAGCGCGGCCTCCACGCCGCCGTCGACCATGATTACGTTGATCAGCAAAAAGGTGCCCAGGTAGACCTTGGCGGTCAGGCTGAGCACGCAGTAGATGAGCTCGGTGCCTGCAAACGGTTTGGAAACACGCTTGCGGTATGCATGCGCTAAACTGTGTATGGCAACCCGTGGGTGGCTACTTTTGCAACACGCGCGTGTTGCCCCAGTAGAATCTGCGACGGTAAAACGCACGGTGTGAGGAGTGCAAACTCGCGTTGGGTATCTACTAACTGGTTCAACAACAGCGCATCATACCCAGGCGGCAGGTCTGCCACACAACAAGCACAAACCGGATCAGTAATCAATCGCACGCATGTTTCTGATTCTGAAGACTGGTTCTAGTCTGTGCTAGTAGGTTCGAAAGTGCAAGGTTTCACATTGAAAGATAATCTGAGGCTGCCACGATGCAGGGCACAAGCGAGAGTGAGGAGGAGGAACGTTGCAGGATGCTACTCGTGGATGTTTGAGTGGGTTTGAATCTCGCATGGGCGCACAAACGTGAAGCTCCAGAACTGCGACCAAGGCAGTCGAGGAGCGTGAGCGTGGTGCGTGTGTGGGTGCATTGGTTGGGTTGATGGCGTTTTTGCTTACAATGAGAACGGTGCCGTAGATGACGCCATCCACCCAACCAGGGATGCTGATGTCGGAGAGCTTGGAGAGATCGTGCTTCGCCCACTCCAGGTGCACCTGTGTGCGTGACGAACGTCTGTTAATTCTTGCGGAGTGTGTGCAGCTGGAGTGTGAGTGAAATGGAGACTGGGCGTACGATGATGATGACCCATGCGGCCGCCATGGTGAACCAGCCAAAGATGTGCGGGATCATGCGCCGGTAGAAGTTTTGTCGGCGCTGCGCCTGCACAAAGTAGTCCGACTCGGCACCGACGACGGTGTTGGTGGACTTGATGTCGTAGAGCGGCCGGTCGAGCGTCCACTGGTCCTGGGAGATGAGCTTGAGCGCACCGGGGTCGTTGCGGTACCGCTCGATTGGTGTGGGCAGGGGCAGGCCCTTTTGCCAGAGGGCAAACTCGTACGCGCCCACGGGTCGGTAGTGGATGGTGGTGTCGACGAGCGCCTTGGGCGTGGAGATGTACTCGACGAGGAAACCAAAGGCCATGGTGGCCCAGTGCAGCATGAAGATGCCGGCCAGGATGGACTGCTCGCGCAGGCCAATGGAGATGGCGATGCCCATGGCCATGACGCTGGCCGATGCGGAATACTCGGCCCAGCGCCACCAGGCAAAGGCGTCGTCGAGCTGGCGCCAGTACATGAACCACGTGCGCTCAAAGATGCCGACGAGGAGCGCCCACAGGTGGAAGATGGCGGAGATCAGAAAGAAGCTCGCCGTGAGCCAGCAAAAGTCCACCGCCATGCCATTGTCGTGCAGCCAGTGCTCGTTGCCGCCGATGTCGCGCGTGGTCCGCGGGTCAGTCCCCGAGCCATTGTACCCCGGCGACCAGACCGACTCATTGTTCATGTACACCTGCACCGTGGGCACCTGCGAGATGCGGTAGATGGTCACCCTCATGTGCTCGCCCTCGTCGGTGAACGCGTTGAGCCCATGGCGCCAGTAGCCCATGTGCAGCGTGAAGCAGGCCATGAACGTGTGCACGACGAAGCAGATCAGGTTGGTCCACCAGATCCACTGCGCCGCAGTCAGCCTCACGCCCCAGCAGCAAAAGGGCACGCGCAAGTCGCCAATCTTGTTGACCACGCTCGTGTTGGGAATGCGATGCTTGTGTACCGACGCCGGGTTGACGGCAAACACGTCGGATCCGTAGACGGGCATCATCTGGAGTGGGTTCTCGCGACGCCAGCCGCGCGGGTCCATCTGCGCCCGTTGCGCGTCGTCGTTCTCGTCAAAGTCGTAATACTTGCCATCGGGGCCAATGGCGCGCTTTTCGCCGCGGCGTGGCAAAAACTTGTCCTGTTTGCGATTGTACGGATGCGTCACGTACTCGCGCCCGCCGCGTTCGTGGTCGTGCGCAATCGGATTGGGTCGGTTGAAGAGCGCGCCGGCCGTGGGCACCGAGCGCGGCTGCGGCTGCTTGCCCCACGGCGTCGTGGCGCTGTGCTTTGTCGCCACGTGGCTAGCCCACCGCTGCTGATTGAGCAGCCGCACGTCGGCAATCGACCTCCGCGGCTGCATGGTGCGGTGCGCTTGCGGTCTGCTGCTTCTCCTCATGGCCAGACACCGAGCGGCTTATCGGGTACGCGCACGCGCGAGCGACGCCCAAGCGCGCATCCGCAAATCCGCATCCGCGTGGCCCCAAAACCGCGACGTGCTCCCGCGTCCGCTTTGCGTCTCCGCTAAGTCCGCGATGCGCGCATTCCGGTGCACAGACACGCCCGATTGCGAGCACCATGCCCAAGCGCAAGAAGCCACGCGCCGATGCCGAGGACGAGGCCGAGCGGCCCGCGATTCTCGACGACGAGGATCACATTGACAATGCACCCGAGGAAGATCCCCCGCGCGCGAATGACCCTGACGAGCCCGAGGAGGCGGAGGACGACCCAGAGAAGAAGGAAAAGGCGCGCAAGCGCCGTCGTGCCGTGGCGCGCCGCAAGGGCTACCGCCACCTGGCCAACCGCGCTGGCTACTCGGCCACGCTGCCGAGTGGCGACGCCTCGCGCGACGTGACCTCCAACCTGCTTTCGATCTCGGAGACGGCCCGCGCGTGCCGCTGGACGCCGCGCCTGCCCAATGCGACCGCCTTTGGCAATCTGGACGAGTACAAGGACCGACTTCAGCTCTCCACGGAGCCGCTGCCACCGGGTCCCGTCACCGTCGTGCGCGCCAATGCCGAGGTTTTTGCCCGCAAGGCGATGAACGAGGCCGTGCAGCGCACCTTTGACGCGGGCAAGACGCGCGTGTCGGCCAACACCATGATGTCCGTGCTGCGCCCGCTGCAGCCGCTGCTGCGCTACTCGTTTGTGGCACCCATGGGCCTCGTGCGCCACGCCCAGACCACCGTCATCGGCCCGTCCGACAACCCTGGCAAGCAGGCGCCCGCCCTCGGGCACGGCGCCAACGACGAGGCTCAGATGAAGGCGGAGTCGTCAATCCTTCCCAAGCAGCAGGAAATCGCCAAGGTGTCGGCCAAGAAGGTGGTGGACCGCAAGGCCAAGATGAAGAAGTCGCGCAAGGAAGCCAAGGACAAGCGCGATGCCGAGGCTGAGGCCGCCAATACCGGCAAGGCCTAAACAGTGTGAATGTATACGCGTGTGCGCGTGTGCGCGTTTTCGGTGCGTGTGTCGCTAAGAGCAGTGTTTGACACGCGCGCGATTTAGCACACCCTCCCCGTCTCTTGTTGAGACAAACAATGCACGCGTCCGACGCACCACCGACCGATACGACCCTCTCGGCTGAGGATGCCACCGCCATGCAAAAACTGCAGTTGAGCGAGGCGCAGTGGGCACGCATCCTTACAGAGAACGATTCCATGTCTAGTATTCACACACCGGCGCCAGTTGCGCACTCAGATACCTCGTCGTCACCCACGCAGCAGGTGGCCTATCTGCTCTCGCTCGAGGGCGACAAACCCAATGCCAATTGGATGTGGTACGAGACGGCCCTAGACGCGGTCGTGCAGAGCGCGCAACCCGCGCCCGCGATGACGCACACAGAACTCTTGCTGACCCCCGAGAATGACAGCGACGAGATGCACTTTGCAATCTATCTGGGCAAGCTGGCGCACTGGGGCAGCACCTTTGGCGGCGGCAAAAAGTTTTACCTCGATCCGCAGGGCAACGCCAAGAGCTGGCGCGCCGTGCCAATTCTAGGTCAGGACGCCGTGCGCCGTCTGCGCGTTGAGTGTGACAATCACACGGGGACGCCGTACGGCCCCATGCACAGGCTGTTCAACTATCCGTTTTCGGTGCCACCGGGGCGCAGTCTGGCGTGGCTGCTCAACGACAAAACGGGGTCGCCGGCACACTGCGCCTCGCTTACGGCGCGCTGCCTGCGCCACGCGCTGCCCGAGCTGGGATTGTCGCGCCCGAGCGCCTGGTACGGGCCGAGCACGCTCCACTTGGAGCTCGCGCGCAAGGCGCGCATGATCTCGTACAAGCGGTACCTGGCCGAGGCCGATACAGTCAAGGCCACCGTGGAAGAGGAGACAGCAGCCAAGAGCGCTGACACGTTGCTACGGGGAAGCGATGACAGTGTAACGGCGCTCAGCCATTACGAGTGTCAGTGTGGCATCAACTTGCTGACGGCCAAGACGGTGGACGCTTCCGTCGACGGGGACGTGACCGCCGAGAGGCTGACGCAAAAGAATCTGGCGCGCGCGCTGCTGCGCTGGTCACAAATCAACCGGGGTGGCGGGGCGGGTGGGGTGTTGCATGAGGGGCACGCGGTAGAGACGTCGTTGGGAGGCATGTTTAGGTGACGTTTTTTTAAATGCGTTAAAACGACAACATCTCGTTTTTAACGCCCTTGCGCCACCACACGGCCTCGTAAAAGGCAGCCTGGCCCGCGGCCTCCTCCAGGATGCGCGTGCCAATCGGCCAACCAAGGTGCTTGCGCAAGGCCACGGCCGCGCCACGGTACGACCCGGCGTCGTCCACGTAGACGATGCCGCCCTGAACTACGAGTGGGTAGAGCCGACTCAGCGCTTCGTACGTGCCGTTGAAGGTGTCGCCGTCCAGTCGCAGCATGGCAATGGAGTGCAGCCCCTTCGGTGGCAGCGACTTGTGAAACCATCCTGGCACGATGCGAACGTGCTTCGTGAGCCCTTCCACGCGCAGTGCGTGCTCCACCATGGCTCGCGACGCGCTGTACTGGCCACCCCCACCGATGGCGCAGCTTCGGCGCCGCGGAATGGTGGCGTTGCCGCACCCGCCACGACGTAAATCTTCGGCCTGTGCGCGCGGCAATCCCTGGAAGGAGTCGCACGCCCAGAGCCGCCGGTCAGAGGACAGGCTGCGCAGCACGCGCGCCATGAGCACGGTGGTTCCTCCCCGAAAAACACCCGTCTCGACCAGGTCGCCCGTCGGGAGCGCTTTCACGGCGTGGGCCGCCATGCGCACCGTGGCCAGCTGCCGGCGCGTGCTCACGATCGAGTGAACCGGTGGCTCGAGCAGGTGTAGGAAACTGGTGTGCCAGTCGGCGGACATTTTGAAATGGAGACACGTCACACTTTCCTGGACGCACCCCGCAAGCGACACGCTGCTACGCTGCTACGCCAGCCCCGCGCGCGCCAGCGCATCCTCCTGCTCGTGCGCGGCGCACAGAATTGAATCAAACGCCGGGTCGGGCAGGTGCGCGCGGCCCGACGTCTCGGAGGCGAAGCGCTCGCCGTTGATCGCCGGGTTGCTCGCGCGCACCAGCATGTAGCAGTCGGCAAAGTCGCCGCTCGGCGGCCGGCGCGGCGTCTTGACAATGCCGCGCGGGCCCACCCGTTCCTCGTGCCGCTTTCGAATGCGCAAGTAGGCGCGCCAGTCTGGGATCCACTGGGGGCACGGTGGCAACGACGCCGGGTTCATGCCAATGTGCGACCCCACCACCTCTTCGGTGTCCCGAGCCACGATGCACTTTTTGCTTTGCGTAAGGCGCAGCACGTGCGGTGGCTCGAGGCCGATGCGCCGCATGCGTTGTCCAAGCGACAGCAGCGACGGTTTGATGACAAAGTTTGGCAACCGCCAGCCATGGGGCCTGCCACACATGTGCGGCGAGTTCATGCAGATTGCAAACGCTTCCACGACCGTCGCCAGCTGCGCGCCGACAAAGCGTTTGGTGACGAGGCGCACATCCTTGGACACGCGGTTCAGTGTGCAGATGGTCTTGGCCACCGCTTCGGTCGACGTCTGAAGGTCCTCTTGCAAGCGCAGGCACAGGATATTGACGAGCACCTCGTCGGGAAGGGATCCCCAGCGGCGCTCGTAGCCCTTTTGGTACTGCTCGGTCCATGTCGTTTGCACGGTTTGCACAATCTGGCGATGCTCGCGCTCGAGGTCTTCATCGTCTGTGGGCCACAGCGCGCGCTCCAAGTTGTAGCTGGCGACTTTGGAGCGATGGTGCAAGCGCGCGCGCTTGTGGTGAGTTTCCATGGGCTGATGCATACAGCGCATGTGCTCCCGGTAGCACTGGCGCTCCTTGGCAGTCATTTCGGCACTGGCCGCGCGGCGATGGATTGGCGGAGTCAAGTGCGCGACTGGCGAGGACGGGCAGCTTTGCGGGAGCGGATTGTCCTCGGGTTGGCTTTTGACCACACTGTTTAATTGGCGCACGGCGCCGTGCATGGTGTCGGAAAAGTTCTTTTGGCTCTCATTGGTCGCGCGCGTGATGCGATCGGTCCAGTCCTGCGCCAGCGAGCGCCGCGCAAAGAGTGTCTGTTGCGGCTTGATACACGTCACAAAGAGCCGCTGCGCGACGCTCAGATTCTCGAGCGGCACGCGCTCGCACCCGTCAATGTCGTCGGGTCCAAGCATCAGGCCGGGGTGCTTGGACATGTACCTGACGGAGGGCTCGCACTCGTCTATGCCACAGATGGGCTCGTCATTGGGGTAGAGACGGTGACGCTCCTGACGCGTGATCCAGGCATTCCACGCCTTACCAGGAGGCCACATCCAGATGAATTCCTTGCCCATGCTCGTCTCGCGCGTCCAATCGGTCGCGAGGATGTGCGTTTGCATGCGCGACGCCCACGCGTACATGGGTGCCTGCCCCTCAAGACGCGCATCGGATTCGTGGCTTTTGAGTCGAACGGCCATCACTTGATGCACGGTAAACCCAACGGTCTGGCTGGGCGTGTTGGCACGCAAAAACTTTTCAGCCGACATGGAGCCCATGCTGGCCAAGTCTTGAAAGGTGGTACTGCTCATCCATATAGGAGCGTAGCGGTCATGGAGCAAGGCCTCGGCGGGCACACGGTAGACCTCTTGCGTGATAGGGTGCAGCAGCAGCGTCGCGTGCTTTTTCAGGCCGTCTTGGTCGCCCATTGGCGCGCGGTCTGGCGGATCTCCGGGTAGCAAACCGATGTAAGTTTGTGATGGGCCCCGCACGCGCACCGCAAGCCGCTTAATTTTCACACCGCGCGTGCAAGTATTTTTTTTTAATTGTCAAACTTGACTACACCGACACACCCGGCGGCACTAGGTCTTCCATGTCCACATCCATTGGGTCGTGGGCCGCAGGCGGTGGCGGCCGCGTGTGCCACACCCAGTGGGATAGGCCCGTGCCATCCGGCTGGCCGCCGCGCGCCACGAGCGCCTCGCGCCACCCATTGGTACCGAGGGTCGGCGCCGTCGCCGGGTTGAAGCTCAGCAGTTCGTCGCGCTGCAGTGGCACCGCGATGCGCTGCGTCTTTGGGTGCGCCACAAAGGGTGCCTTGATCAGGTGGTTGGTGCCCTTGGTGACGTTGATGTCGATACGCGGCCACACATAGGCGAGCACCGTTTCGTCTAGGCGCTTGACAAACCAGCCACACGCCTTGGGTTGGCGCTTCGCCTGGCCGCGCACCTTGCTCTTGATGTACGCCCACGCCTCCACCCCGCTGTCCTTGCGATCAATCTCCATGTGCAGGTTGTGCATAGAGTCTTGGTCATCGAGCCCGAGACGGGTGACAAACTCCTCGCGAGCTTCGAGTGGGCAGAGTACGCCCATTTGGGCCACGAGGACGTTTTCAAAGAGCTCGTACGCCGTCTCCATCAGGTGGTACGTCTTGGCAAAGTGGCGCTGCCCCATGGACGCGCGCTGCTTGCACTTGCTTAGTTGCAAATCGACAAAGCTGGCAATGGCGCTGCGGCCATCGTTATCGAGCACCATCGCTCGCTCGTCGAGCACCCACAGGTGCACGCCGCGGCGCCCGCTGTAGCAGCACAAGAACTCGCCAAAGCCAAACTGGTCGCGCAGGATGCGCGTGAGAATCTTGACGGCGATGCCGGCCACGGGCCACGCGGCGTCGCACTTTTCGAGGCTCAGCGGTCTCGGCTGGCCGTTTGGGTTGGGAGGGCCCTCGTGCAGGTCCAAGAAGTCGTAGTCGTTCAGGTCAATGTCAAAGATGAGCTCCCGGCGGTGCGCGTGCGGCTGGTCGAATTTTAGGAGCGTGTCCGCACCTGAATCGGGCTTTTCGCACGCCTTGAACCAGACGGGGCCCACGTGCAGCGCGCGCAGCGAGGGCATGCGCATCAGCTTGGCGCGCAGCTCCGTGCCGTCGGTGGCCGTGACGTACCGATTGTAGTAGTTGCCGTCGAGCGCCCACTCGCGCAGCACCGGCTCGTCGCCGTTGCGCGACGTCAGCCACACGAGGGCCTCGACGGGGAACTCCTGCGCATAGTACGCGGCGGCCATTATTCGTGCGCGTCGCGCGCGGGCCGCGCACGCGCACCGCAAGCCGGCGGCGGTTTGGCCAGGGTGAGATTGTGCCGCCGCGCAACCGTGTTCATTGTGAGCTCGGCGTGCTCGTACGCCCCAGAGGAAAGCAGGTCGACGACCTCTTGGCCCCACAAGCGCACAAACCGCGCAAAGGTGCCCGACCGCGCCGCGAAGACGTTGTCGCCGTTGACGCGGTCGCCGTCCCGACCCTGGTACGTTCCATACTGAACGACGGTGTCCGCAGGGATGTCCAGGAGCGTGCACCAAGTGGCGTTTGATAGGATGCCATTGATGCCCCCGAGGCCAGAGTCGGGACGCATGCGCAAGGCTACGGCATACCGTGAACGCGCCATGCGCATTCCCAACAGAATGCTGGACACCATCTGGTGGTAACGATCGGCGCGAAGCGGACTCGTCGTCTCCTCCACCGTCTCGATTGCGTCAAAGTGAACGCGCTCACGAATTCGACGCAAGCACTGCGCGTGCGATAGCTGGTGCGTTGGCGTTCGTCGCGTGCCATTCAAGGACGCGCCAAACGGCACGGTGTAGGTGACGAGGACCTTTTCGCACGCCCCAAAGACGTGGTCGCATTGCCGCGAAAAGTGCTCGAGCAAGCGCGTGTCCTTGCACGCGCCCTTGAGGTGGCCGCTGAAGACGATCAAGGCGGTCATTGGTGCGCAGGCGCGGCGCGCGCGAGCCGCGGGCCGCCAGCCGGCCGATCGACCGGGTTGCAGCCGCGCCACGCGCCCGTGAGGACCCCGGGCTGGGAGCGGTTTAGCGTTTCCGCGGTGTGGCCGCGGCACGGACGACCGCAGCCAACCGGCGCGTCGCTCCAGGACAGCATGCACGCCTTGCTCGCCCAGCTGGGCGTATCGGGCTGCAGCTCGTGCGCGAGCACGTGCCGAAGCGACAGCGGCCGCAGCCGAAGCCCCACGTCCTCGAGGGCCCGCCCAAAGCCGACCTCGATCATCCGACCGGCCTCTGCGCAACGATGGGGTTGGGAAAACGGGCTGCGCAAAGGGTGGTCGAAGTCTGGGTTGCTGTAGTTGCGCAGCGCGCGCAAGAGCGGCGGCAGGGCACGGCTCCCAAACAAGAAGACGCGATCGGTAGGGACGCCGCAGTCGCTTCCATTGGGTTTGAAGAGCACCTGTCCGTACTTGCGCTGCGCGCACTCGCACCACTGATCGCAGGCCCCGCACTCCATGGCATCGCGAACCTGCGCGCGCACGTGTCCGTAGCTGTAAATGCGCCAGCGCGCGTACACCACGTCGGGCGCGAGTGGCCGCAGCAGCAAGTTGGTCGGAAGCGTGCCGAGCAGGAGCGAGTCGGGACGAAGCCGCAGGTAGGACGAGTGCATCGGCCGAAACGCGTCGGGCTCGACAAGCCGTAGGCAGACGAGCAGGCGCTCAAACTGGTTATCGCTTGTGACGACCCACTGACCGGCCAGCGCGATGGGTGAACGACCGCGGAGCGGGGCGTCGGTGCACAGGTAGACGCGTGCGTCGATGGCACTCCACGACTGCGCTGGACTTTTTCCAAGGACGGAGTTGACCTTCAACGGGTCTTCGTGCCGATACGTGCGCGTGAGCGTGCCGCTCACGACCAGCGCGAGTGGTAGGGACGTGTTCATGGGTTGCACAAGCAGCGCACGCGGTTTCGTCTTGGCGGTGCGATTGCTAGCGAACCATGACTCCACTGGAGTCACAGTTCGCCACACTGCTCGCTTTTCTAAATGTGGCGGAAAAAGCAGTTTGAATTTCTAAATCGAAGTGCTCATCTTTTGGGGGCCTCTCAGAAAAAGTAAGAACGGTTCAAAAAAAGCAGCCAACTTTAGAATTCAAAAGTGCTTTTTTCTCGCAACATTTAGAAAAGCGAGCACTGTGTCCGCAGGGTGTGGAGAGAGAGAGCGCGAGGACGCGTTGTGGGCGATAACCCAATCACGCGCTGCCTAGAGACGAGCGGCAGGTGGGTAGGCGGGTGTGCGACGATGGCGGCGGCAGTCGGCACCATAGCCGACGTGCGCGCAAGGCTGTCCGGGGAAGAGCTGTACCACTGGGAGCTCACTCGAAGGCTGAATGTGCTCCTCGCCTTTCAAGGCGACATCACGCAGAGCTTTCGGTCCTGCATGGCCAAGGAACGGACTCTTACAAACGCGCTCATGCTGGCCGAGACCACCTTGAAGTTGATGCGCACAACGCTCGAGGATCACGTGCCGGAGACGATGACAACGATGCGCGCTCGGATCGACACAGTCTTCAAGACCCAGGAACGCAGCGCATCCGACGCGACCGCCACCCCGATACGCGCGTTCCAAGGAGAAAAAACCAAACCGTACCTTGACGCGTTAAACGTGCCCAGTCCACGCTGCTGCCAACAGTTCCAAATCAGCGACGAAAAGATCCAGCAGCGTCTATTGATGGACTCGAGCAACGTGTTCACGTACGTGCCCAGTAATGACGACGACTATGTCAAGAAGCGGTACGACTTCTTGCTCAAAGACGGCCCCAGGATGGAGAAGAGGATTGACATGTTGAAGCGCCACCTGGATGCCTACGACGCATGGTGCCTGAATATCCAGTTGCGCATCCTAAGGGTGGGATCCAACTACGTACGCATTAAATTGCTCATCGAAACCATTGAGGACAACATCTACAGTCTGCTCCCTGCAAACAATCTAGCCGTCAAGCAGAATTTTGAAGACTTGATGAATCGCGCAAAGGAGACGGCAGAGGAGCAGGTCGATGGCATCAAGAAGCAGCGTGCCGAAGTGAAGAGTCGCTACAACCTGGACCCTTTGACGCACATGCAAGACCCTGTGGGGGCGGTCACGCCCCTGGACCATTGGAACGCTGTGGGCAAGCGTTCGTCGGCCACGCCACTGATCCTCAAGGATCACGTGATTAACTATTCGGCAGAAATGGACACCGGCACGGGGGTCGGTGACGACGACGACGACTACGCCCCGAGCGAAGAGAGCGACGAAGATGGCGACCGGGTGGAACGGCAGCAGCCTCAGCAGCCTCCTGCGCCACTGGAGGAGTTGCCAGATCTCGGACGCAACGACCCGAGGAGGAGGAGTCAGTCACCACGGGCGCCCCCTAAGGCGGGCAACCCCGGAGATGCCAGACAGGGCGCAGGCGCTTCAGGGGACCGGCGGGCTGGGAAAAGAGGCCCGCCTGGTCGCGGTCGCGGCCAGGCGGGTTCAAGCAGCGCGCCGACAGTGGATGCGGCAATTCTGGCGGCACGCGAAAAACGGCAGAGAAAGGAAAAGCTGCAGCAGGCGATTCAGGCTATTGAGGCGCACGTTGGTGCGCAACTCAAAGTGGCCGAGCAAAAGTTGATGGCAAGCCAAAATGCGGACGGCGTGCCGACGCGCCGTATCGTCATCGAGCAAGGCCAGACCGGGTGGGCATTGATGGCTGACCGGGAGCGCCTGAGGGACGAGTGGGCAGACTATACCGGTACCACTGATACCAGAGAGAAAGAAGCCCAGTTTCAGGAGTTTTACACCAAGATCTACGAGAAGCTGGAAACGTTTGTCTCGGAACTCAATGCAAAGTTGCCCGAGAGCTACGACGACGACAACGACAAGGTTATTTGGGTGGGGGAAATACAAACCAGTGACCTGCTCCAATCGCGCACACCAGAAGATCTCAACACGAACATCTACATCTGGGCTGCAAACAGGAGCAACTACCAAGGTAAGCTTGGGGAGACCGTCGAAGGTGTCGCACGCTTTAAGGGCGAGTTCGTCTACACTTCGTCTGACATTGGCATCGTCATGTCGCCCGTAAAGGGGTTGCCGGGAGACGTGGTACAGCTATCATCGGATGACGACGACGCAACGAACGCAGGGGGCACACTCCAGGAGTTGCTGCGTGGTGGTGGTGCCGGTTCGTCGTCCGATGCGCAGCGACCGCGGAGTAACTGGATGCAGGGCTACATTGCGGAAAAAGAAGCGCGCGAAAAACGAGAAACCGAGCGCAAACAAGAAGCGGAGCGGCAAAAGCGCGAGAGAGAAGAAGCGGAAAAGGAGCAACGAGCGGCGGCGCGAAAGAAGGCGAGGGAGGAACAAGACGCCGCGGCGCAACAAGCGCCTCCATCGCTGGCCGGCGGTGGCGACGGCGGTGCGGCGGAACTTGGAATCGACGAGTACGGCAATCAGAGGCCTCCAGCAAACTCCGACGACTCCGACTCCAAATCCGACTCGGAGTCTAGCAGCTCGTAGGCCGAAAACCGCGTGCGCTTGCGGGATGCGCGCGCACTCAACCTTTCAAATCCAAAATGGAACCACGCGAGCTGCAGGCCATGACCGAAAAGTGGGAGCGCTGGTACGAGACGCTCGTCTCGCCGCCGCCGTCGCCCATCGCACCGCGCGCTGCGACCGACACCGAGGACGAGATGGACGTGGCCACGCTGATGCTGCTGACCAAACCCTCTGGTAGGCTGTCGCTGGACGCGTAGCGTGTTAAAAAAATAACAACTCTTGTTAACCCAATAAACACACTCTACTCCTCAGCCACCGCCGCCGCCTTCTTCTTCTCCCCCTTGATCTTGGCGTTGATCACGGGTGGCACAAACCCCGTGGCCTTGGACAAGCGCAAGTTGAGAGAGTCGGCGGACGCTTGCGTGGACCGGATGTTGACCTTCTTGTGCTTCTTCTCAAAGGCGTCCTTGAGGTCGCGGCTGCCCGCAAAGATGGTCTGGCAGTAGGAGATGATGGCCTGCTCGTAGAGCATGGCTGCTGAGCGCGTAACGCTTGGCAGCATTGGGTACTTGGGCGTCTCGGCAACCGTGTCGCAGCGCAGCAGCGCCGCCTCGGCCTCAATGAGCGCCGAGGCGTTGGCGGCGGCACCCGACGCCATTGCCTTGATGGTGTGCGTCGAGATGGCGCGGTTGCCTCGAAACTTGGGACTCATGCGGCCGTTTTTCATCTTGTACGGCTTCTTGGTGGCCTTCTTGAGAAACAATGGGCAGGTGGCGGCTGTGGACCACATGCGCGAGGCCGCTGTTCGGTTTTGGTAGGATGCGTTGAGCGTATTCATCAGCGAGCGCTTGAGCGCCGCCTCCTTTTTGGCCTTTGGGAATGGCATCGTGTGTGCGTGTGCGTGCGTGTGGTTGATGCGCGATATGGGCACGGAAGTGCGCGCTGCATTTGCGGAGTTAGCGCGACGCGCGTGCACGCTCCACCAACCAGCCCAAAGTGCGTGCCACGTCCGCGATCAGGCGCGCTTGCGCGTGATCCGCGGATTCAAGCGCGCTGCGCCAGCCCTCACTGATTCCGCTCAGCACTTCCGGGTCGTCGCGCTCCGCGCCTGCCACGGCCGCCGCCTGCCACTGCGCGTGCGCAATGGCAAAGCGCTGCGCCGCCGCAGGCAGTGCAATGGGTGCCTCGCCCATGGCCGTAGTGGGTACGACCACGCTGACGCCGTCGCCACCCAACGAGACGACCACGCTGGGCGCGAGCGCCACGAGCACGAGTACGAGTAGCAACGCAAGCATGCACGCGCAGATGCGTGTTGGGCCACGTGTAGCCGTGGAAGGCAGCTTGGGCAGCGCGTAGACGTCGACGGAGGTGGACATTTGCCAAACGCGCTAGGCCCGCGCGCTCGTTGGGAAGCGCGGTTTGGCTAGCGCAGATTTGGCCAACCAGCGCATGCGTGAAGGAGGAGGAGTAGGCGGGTGCAATGCCAGTGGAGCACCTGCGGCTGGATGCGTCCATTCCTTTTTCTCCTGAGAATTTGAACGCGCTGCGCGGGTTTGTGCGGCCGCCGACGCGCGTCATGGTGACGCCCGAGGAATCACCGATGCCGCAAAGCACGACGCTGCTGGACATTGGGAGGCGCTCCAAACGGTACCGCAACGAAGAGGACGATTCGACGCGCGTGGACAGTTGGTCTCGCGTCGGCTTCATACTCATGGCACTCATCTTTGTGCTCTTTGTGGGTGTCGTCATCACTATGATGGGGATGTTGTACACGCGCGTCAACCATGTGCTCGATCGCGTCGACGGTGAACAGGTAAATGAGCTCGTCGGCCACGCAATACAGAGCGCCAAGAACACCGAGACGACCACGGCCAACCTGGCCAAGGCCTCGGGCGTGGCGCACGCGCTGGCGCTGCAGGTGCAGCCGAGCGTGGAGCACGCGCTGAATTCGACGAATGACATGATAGACCAGGCGCGGAGCTTTGCGGTGCACCCGCAGTGGACCATTAGTGGTAGTGGATAACCATGTTGGGGGTTGCTAGTCTATTAAAAACGATGCTGCCTTCGCTCGCGCGCCTGGCGCCGACGGCGTCGCCGTATGGGCGCCCTGCCACGGGCATGAGCGACGTGCAGTTGTGATACACCCTTGAAAAAACGCCCAAGGAGGCAAACGCACTCTTCGCGAAGCGTAAACATCTAGATCAAATGAGCGAGGATGTGGCCCAACGCTACATGGACTACATGGAGTCGTTGGATGGCACCCAGAGGGACTACAAAGCCAAGATGGATGCGCTGCAGGCCGAGTGGGACGAGGCGAAGCAGCGGTTCTGGGAGGCGGAAAGGGCCGTTGAGGACGCAATACAACGGGTTACAGAACTGCGACAAGAGCTGGCGCAGCGCGGATTGGAGGAGTAGTGGGTGACCGAGTGGGGTTGAAACAGTAGAGGGTGCGCTAACCGCGCGATTAAAACATTGTTTAGATTGCGGCGTGCGGAGCCGATACACACACACACACGCGCGCGCGCAACCATGACACGCGCCGCATTTGTCGAAGATGCCGAACTCGCCGAGCCCAATGCCGAGTGGGTCGCAAGCGTCCAGTCCGACTTGCGCAAGGCAAGCACGCGCTTTGGTAGCCTGCTGCGCAACGAGGCCGAGGCCAACATGGCCGTCTTCTTGGCAGAGCAGGAAGTGGAGACCGCCACGGAGGCGCGAAGCGAACAGGCGAAGAGCCTCAAGGAGCGGCACGTGCAGGCTGTGGCGGCCGTCAACAAGGCCGAGGCGGCGATTGCCGATGAGCTTGCCGACGGCGCAAACCGCGCGTGGAGCATCCCCGATCTGGCTGCTGTGGAAACTGTCGAGGCCACGGCCAAGCTGGCCCCGCTCATGAATGCCTACAAGCAGGCCCTCGACGAGCGTGCGACGACCATCTACGTGTGCACAACTCAGACGCTGGCGGGCCGCGAGGCCCTTGCGCGCGTGACCAAGAAGCGTGACGCGTGCCGACGCCATCTGGTTGCCGTCGTGGCCGATCGCAACGAGGCGGAGATGGAGATGACGCGCATCCATACCATGTTGGTCGACAAGGCCAACCACGAAACCGATTTGCTGACCACGCAGCTTGAGTGCGTGGCGCCCACCGAGTCGCCGTTGACGCTCGCCCAAAAGTGCACGCCAGTGCGCTTTGGAAAGCAGTGCGCGATCGCCCACGACGTCTTCCAGCCGGAGCTGGCGCAAAAGTAGTAGGTCAATTGACCTGCCCGTTTTGCAACTGTAAGGCTGGCCAGCCTTACAGTTTGCAAAGCCCGTTTAATATCACCCCTAAACAAATGCCGAGTAGCATCCTAGCTCCAGCGGCACCTAGGTCGGATCACTAAGGGCATCAGTGAGCGTTTCGGCAACGTCGACATTGTCGACACCGCGCTTGGGAATCAGAGTGGCGAGCGAACCGTTTCGGTACAAGAGATGGTAGAATGCACGAGCGCGTTTGTACGTGGCGCGTGCACGGTCCTTGGGTAGGTAATCGTGTAGTAGCACGATGGGGCGTTGTGGGCATTCGTAATGGTACGAGCACTGGTTTAAATGAGACAATGCTTCCATCATGCACGCCAAGCGAAAGCGGCCGTCCACAAGCACTAGGTCCGCTTTGCGACCATTGAGCTTGCGGTGCAAGCTCACATAGGGAAGCGCGCGTGTCTTGTCCGTCGGGTCAAAGCGAAGCGGGTATCCCAGGAAACCGGTTGCGCCCATGTCGCCGTGTACCAATCGGAGCTGACCAGTCTCAACGCCGTAGTAGAGACGCGAACTTCGTCGGCGCATATGTTCCATCCACTGCAGGCTGCTCTCGATGGAGATGGCAAGAAAATCGGACGGCAAGGCATTGGCGAGGATGAGTTCGTTTACCAATTCGGTGCTGCCCCCGGAGCCCCATTCGACATAGGTGTGCGTGGTGGGATTTAGCAGCGCATCTAAAAACCGCTCTGCTTCCGTGCGCGTCATAGCAAGGGTCGAATTCGGCCTGATCGGAACTTGTATTCCTCGCGCATTCAGCAGGCGGTGAATAGATGTCATGTACACAAATCGTTTGCGTGCGTGCTTGGCGCAATGCTACGTGTCCCTTCAACTCCCACTCCTAGCGCTGAGACACCAATTTGAGCAGGGTGCCAGCGTACGACGTCAAAAGCGAGCTGAAATCACAAAAGTGATAAAAAGTGGCACAAAAAGCACTTTTGAATTCTAAAGTTAACTGCTTTTTCTGAATCGTTCTTACTTTTTCTGAGAGGCCCCCAAAAGATGCGCACTTCGATTTAGAAATCTAAACTGCTTTTTATGCAAAGTTTAGTAGTTTTCTAGAAAAGCGAGCACTATACCACGCGGGTGGGTCGCGCCGCCGCGGCTTGCGGGGTGCGTGCACGCGCAACGCATCCATCAGGATGGCGCACACTTTCTTCTCGAAACGAATGCGCCGCACCGAGTTTGTCCCGCACAAGACCAGAGACGACCTTGAGCTGCTAAAAGAGTGGAGAGAGCCTCGCGTCTCGCTCCAAGACCCGTGGATAGACGGCACCATCGTCCTGAAGAGCGACTACGACCCTTTCGAAACCCCGGGAGGGGGAAGCACAGACGAGGCTGAGCTGCTGTGGTCTCTCGAAGGCAATGACAATGCCACCTTGGGCGTGAAGCTGTCGGCCATCAAGGCCGTCATGTTTCCCCACAAGGACAATGAGATTGCTAACGCTGGTCCCTTCCGGGTCGTGCGCCTGATCGCAAACGGCGTCCGCGGCGACCTACAGACGACCATAATGTTTTGCTCTGGAGAGTCGCCGGAACACGACTGCGCCAGGTTTGTCGACACGCTCCACGCGTTTCTTGGCCCTCGCGTCGTGCCGCCACTGATCGCAAAGACCTCGGAAACGGTGCACCTGTTCGCCCCCCAGTACGTGCTCGGCATTGTGGTGCTCAGCAAAGCGGAGGAAGAGCTGGTCAACAAGGCGCCCGTTGCGAACCGCTATGGTTCCGACTACACCTTTCTTTTCCAACCGGCGCACCTCATAGCCGCGAAAAAGGTCCTGCGTAGAGAAGGAATCGTCAACATCATGATCAGCGAGGACCAATGGAACGAGTGGATGCGAGAGCACTGTGACAGCTTCGTGGAGATCCACAAGGCCCTCGACTGTCCCGACGTTTTCGTGTATTTGCACGACAATGTCTACAATCGCTTGGTGACCAACGGTGGCCTAATCTTGGAAACGTCCTCTGTGGCGAGCCTCTGCAAGAGGATAGAGAAGCAAAACGGCAGCTTCAATATGCGCAGCCTCCAGGGGGACGAGGACAAGTGGCAACGCGCCCATGTGCCGGATGAGGAGGCGGTGCAAGTGGTGGACTTGTCGGATGACGAGTCTTCGGACAAGGAGGAAGAGGAACCGGAGCCCAAACCACAGAAGCGCAGCATCGACGCGCTCGTCGGTGACCTTTTGGAGGAGCACAAGCGCATGCGCGCCGAGTGGGAGACGACCGAAGAGAGTCTCAGAACGGAATTGGGACGTTCCCGCAAACAGCGCGACGCGATCTACCAAAAGCTCAAGCGGGTCGAGGATGGCCACAAGGGCCAGCTGGACGAGCTCACAGAGCGGGCGCAAGCCGAGACCGCGCGCGCGGAGAATGCAGTGCAGGAACAGCTCAAAGCCAATCAGCGAGCACAAGAGGCGCTCGATCTCTCGGCCGCGCAAGCCGCAGTCGCCCATCGCGCACTCAAACTGCGGATTCGCGAAGACTTTGGCGATCAGCCGCCGTCGATGACCCTGCCAGCCGCGGGGTGCACCGTGTGCTTTGACGCCGTGGCCGAGTGGGCGTGCGTGCCCTGCGGGCACATTGTCGCGTGCAACGAGTGCAAGAGCAGCCCCATCATCTGGAACACGAGCCGCTGCCCGCTGTGCAACGAGTTTCGCTTCCCCACGAATCACGGACTGCTGCGCGTGTACACGTCGGGCGTGCGCGTTTAGGGCAGTCGCAACTAGTTCGTGGTGGGACTGTTGTTTCAAACCAAAAATGACTATTGTACACACACGCACACGCCATGGTGCTACTGCACCGCCGCCTTCCTGCGAATCTCCGAATTGGCGTGCAGCCGCCCGCCGCCATGGGCCAGGCGCAGCCCATTGAGCTGGTCGAGCACCTCTTGTCGCGCCGGCGCGAGCGCTTGCTTTTTGTCGTGGTACAGGGGCTTGCGGTGCAAGTGTGGGTTTTCGGGATCATACTCGTCATTGGCCGGATTGTGCACCGGTATGCCGCCTGGATAGGAATCGGAGCTGTTGCTGTGCACGATGGGCTTGTCGTCGCCCGAATTTATTTGCTTGACCCATTGCGTCCCGTCAGAGTTGATCTCCCAGGCAGCGCCCTGTGTGACCTCGGGCGCAAAGCAGCGGATGACAAAGCACGTGCAGCCGCAGAGGAGACATGTGAGTATGAGCACGATGACTGTGATCACTGCCCAAAACGGCATTTGAAATCCGTCATCATCGTCGGTGGCCTGATCCGAAAGCTTGCGCGCAGTTGTAAATCCAAGAGCGGCAACGTCCTCGCCGAGCATGTGTGCGCACGGGTTGCTTGGCAGTAACGTGCACGTAAGGAGTTATGGTCAGTGCCGCTTGTCGTAGGTTACAAAGGCGATGCCGGGTGGCACGGTAGTGATGCCAACAATCGGCGTAATCTCCAACACGAGCGACGCGGCCCAGAGCGCGACGAGTACGAATGCGACCGCGATGGCCGCTTGAAACACAAAGACGACAAACGAGCGCCGCAGGGCGCGTACGCACGCACCCGCGGTGCCCATGTGCCACTGCTGCTTCTGCGGCTTGCCTGTCTAAAAGATCATCTAGCGGCGCTAATTAGCCGCCGCCCTGTGGCTGCATGAAGAGGGAGCGGTAGCATAGTGCAAGGCGCCGCGGGTGTACGCACGCGCCCTTTGCGTCTTGCACAGCCGGCATGGACGACTTTGACTTTCCAGACGCGTCGGAACTCTGGTCGGACGCCAAGAGCGTATTTCGCAAAAAGAATCAGACTCCTGGGGCACCACCACCACCACAACGAGCGGCGCCAGCACCCAAGGCGCCAGCCCAACGAGCACTGCCAGCACCCGCAGGCGGCACGACGGACGAGGAAGCGCGCAAAAAAGCGATTGATGCGGGCATCGACCCGGCCACGTACGATCGTGTGAAACGGGGGTCTGACTGGATCGAACGCCAGTTTTCGAAGATCGATCGAGGGGTCGAGCGCGTGCAACGGGGCTTTTCACGGCCGGCACCAGCCGCAGCGCCACGGCCGGCGCCAGCCGCAGCGCCACGGCCGGCGCCAGCCGCAGCGCCACGGCCGGCACCAGCCGCAGCGCCACGGCCGGCGCCACCGCAGCGACCACCTCTACCGCCGCCCCCTCCACCACCACCGCCGCCACCACCGAGCCAGGCCGCGCCAGCGGGGCTCTCGGAGGCGCAGCTCCGCGACGTGCAAGAAGTGTCCAAGGCGGGGTCCTACCGCTCGCAGGCGGCCGGTCGGTTTGCGCGCCGAGTGAGCGCCGTTCCCACCGAATCTGTAAAGCTCGTTCAGACCGCCGTGAACACGGCTACGAAACTGGCCAACCAGTTCTCGCAGCTGCTGGCCATCTTGCTCGTGCTCTTTCTGTTGCACCAGATCTTTCTGTGGTTGGACCGCGATCCCGAAAAAGCCTTTGATCAGGGCGCGCTGCTCTTTGAGATTGCCGAGATCTCGTGGGACACGACGAGCATCTTTTACAATGCAGCCGTCGACGTTGTTAATGCCGGAGTCTTGCCCGTGTGGAACGCCGCCGCCTTCTACGTGGTGGAGCCGACGATCGTGCTTGCGCTCGAGGTCTTCTCGCTCGCGTTCACGCACCAGCACTGGCAGGGCCTCTTCAGTGAAGAGGATTTTCCGTACAATGGGCTCGACTGCACGGCCAATTTTAAGAGCTCCGAGTGGTGTGGTCGTGCCGCCGCCTACGCGGCGCGGCTCGAGTCGGCCGAGAAGGCCGAGGGCTACTCCGACGCCTCGGGCACCTACGCGGCCGCTTCGAGACGCATGCTCTCCAACCTGGCTCCCTTGCGCCGCAACGCCACCTTCGACGGCTTTCGAGACACCGACGACACGTACGTCTTTGGCATCGCCACGGCGCGCCGATTGGCCGAGTTGGGTGCCGAGAGCAACGACAACTTTGTGGCGCCGGCCTTTGACACGAGCGCGTTTAACGATGCCATCCTCGACCTGGGCATGCTCATCATCACGCTCGGGTCGACCTTTGTCGATGTGGCCTTTGCGGTGGCGGGGGAGATTCTGACACAGGTGTTTTCGGTGCTGGTCGACTCCTTCTTCTTCCTGCTGCGGTCGGTGATGATGGTGCTCAAGATGCTCGTTAGTACGCCCTTTGCAACTCCAACCACGCGCGCTCAACCCCTTGGCTCACACTTGTGCGCGCGTGGCAGAGTCCGGCATGCTCACGACCGTCATCGGCATCGGTGTCGACTTTGTGATCATCGTGCGAAGCGGCCACTTGAACCCGCCCTATAGCTTGCGCATACACGCCCCTCTGCTTGCCGCACAGTTCTTCACCGAGATTGCC
>Ga0257114_1000866_pt1 | contig 22878 bp, 8 predicted proteins | sample SI112_10mmetaG_FD_190149 | JGI IMG/M metagenome (GOLD analysis project Ga0257114, IMG submission 190149) | Marine microbial communities from Saanich Inlet, British Columbia, Canada - SI112_10m | ecosystem: Environmental > Aquatic > Marine > Inlet | place: Canada: British Columbia | collected...
ACGAGGCGTTTCACGAGTACGGAGCGCGAAGAGAGGCGCGAAATTTAGAGTTTGCGAACGCACGCGCGATGTTTTGGTTACATCCGGGGCGCGTCCGAGCGAGCGGCGAGTCCGCAGGCGCGGACGACGAGGACTTTCTGGGCGCCGCGGATTTATCCCGAGTCGACGACTTCGCCGCGCCCGCGAAAGGATACGTGCGCGTCGGCGGCGTCGAGTTACGGCGGCGCGGCGCCGACGACGCGAGTTCGAGTGGGCGCGAACAAAAGCCGCCGATGATTTACACCGAAAGCGCACGCCGGAATCTCGCCGCCGTCGCGTTGGCGCTCTGCCGAAACCGACCCGTCTTGCTCGAAGGTCCCGCCGGTTGCGGAAAATCCGCCGCGCTCGAGGAGGTGGCGCGCGTGACGGGCAACGGCGATTTCGTCACCCTGCACTTGGACGCGCAAACTGATTCGAAGTCATTACTCGGCGCGTACGTGTGTGGCGCCGCCCCAGGCGAGTTCAAGTGGCAGCCCGGAGCGTTGACGCAGGCGGTGACGAGAGGGGTCTGGGTGCTCATCGAAGACGTCGATCTCGCGCCGTTCGAGGTGCTCTCCGCGCTGGTGCCGCTTTTAGAGAAGCGCAGGCTTTACGTCCCGGGGCGCGGCGAGAGCATTCAGGCCGCGCCTGGATTTCAACTGTTTGGTTCAATCACCACCGAGGCCGGACGGTCGACATCGGCGAGCGCGGACCCGCTTTCCGGACTGTGGACGCGCGTCGTCGTCGAGCCGCCGCGCGGCGACGAGGCGACGGCGATTCTTTGCGGCTTGTATCCAAACTTGGCGCCGCTCGCGCAATCAATGCTGGCGACAGTTCGTCAGGTGCAAAGTTTGTGCGGTCAAGGCGGCGCGGCCGCGGGCGAGGCCGCCGGTCTCGGGGAGATCTCCGAGCAAGACGTCACCATTCAGGAGGCGACGAGCGACGACGCGCGCTTCGATCGCGCGGCGTCTGGATTAGAAGCTCAAGCGAATGACGTCAACCATGCGTTAGCGCGCGTGCACGCTGGTCGTCCCTTTACGTTGAGAGATTTAATTCGTTGGGCGCGACGCATTCAGGCGCTTCGCAGGCACGAACTCGCGTTATTGCAGCCGGGCAAGGCGGCGCCGCCGCAACTTCGAGCGGCGGCTTACGAGGAAGCCGCGGATGTGCTCGCGGGCATGCTGCCCGCAGGTCCAGGTCGACGTCGAGTGTTGAAGATGATCGCTGCGACGTGGGGGCTTCCGGCGGAAGACACCGCAGACGCGACGGATCGGTTGCACAAGCCCACCATTCAAGAGAGCCACCAATCGGTGACGATTGGGCGGTGCGCGTTACCCGTCGGAAAAACGAACGCTCGCGGCGCCAAGTGGTCCAGGACTGGACATGCATCTCGCCTGTTGGAGCGCACGGCGGCGGCGGTCCAGCTCACCGAGCCCGTGTTACTCGTGGGCGAGACTGGGACTGGTAAAACGGCCCTAGTTCAGGAGCTCGCGCGTCTCACGGGCGCGCCGCTCACCGTCGTTAACTTGAGCAATCAGTCCGAGTCTGCGGATTTTCTCGGCGGTTTCAAACCGGTAAGCGCGCGACATTTGTGCCTTCCTTTGCTTCCGAAGTTTCATAACGCGTTCAACCGAACCTTCCCTTCGGCTTCCAACGCGGAATTTCTCACGCGCATATCGCGATACGCAGAAAAGAAAAAGTGGACGCACTTGTTGCATGCATTTAGAGCCGGCGTCGAACGCGTCGCAAAGCTTGCAGCGGAGGCCGCGCAGGACGCAAAATCTCGTGAGAATACCGATGATGGTAAAAAGGCAAATAAACGTCGGAAGACGACGAGTGTGTTGTCGGACGATCTCGTCGCGGCGTGGCGAGACTTTGAGCGTGATCTGAGCGTCGTGGAGCATTCCACGAACGCAAGCAAAAATGGTGGGCCAGTTTTCGCTTTCGTCGAAGGCGCACTCATCACCGCCCTTCGCGAAGGACATTGGATACTTCTTGATGAAATAAATTTAGCCCCAGCGGAGACTCTTGAACGTCTCGGAGGGATTTTAGAAAGCGAGTCCGGCAGCATTGTGCTGAGCGAGCGCGGCGACGGCGAGCCGATTCCACGCCACCCTCGATTCCGCCTCTTCGGCGCCATGAACCCCGCGACCGATGTAGGTAAGAGAGATCTACCAACAGCGTTGAAACACAGGTTTGTGGAAATTTACGCCGGAGAGACCGAGGGACGAGATGATCTGGCGATGATCGTCGACACGTACTTGCACGGCGTTCCAGGGGTGCAGGTTGACGACATTGTCGACTTTTACATCGCTGCCCGACAAGCGGCTCACACGACGTTGCTGGACAGTGCGGATCAAAAGCCACAGTACTCATTGCGTACGCTATCGCGCGCGTGCGAATACGTGCGCGCAGCGACTGGGATATACGGCTTACAAAGGGCTTTGTTCGACGGCTTCGCGATGTCTTTTCTGACGCTACTCAAAACCGAAAGTGGCGTCATTCTCGAAAAGCTCATGGTCAAGCATCTTCTCCGTGGAACCGCTCTAAAGGTACGCCACTTTTACATTCAATCGATTGCGCGACTTTTCCGTCGCTCACGCTCTCGAGGCCCACTGCTTATGGGCTTAGCGAGATCGGGCGTATCACGCCAGCGACGGTACATTCACGAAAAACAATACCTATTCCATCTCTGATCTCCTGAGGTTTTGGAAGACGTTTTTCTACACTTACATATGTTTGCGCGCACTGATACTGACACTAACGTTTCGCATTCGCAGGCTATGAAAACGCCCCCTAACCCGCCGGCTGGGGACACGCACGTGCTGTTGGAACATTTCTGGGTGGAGGCGGGTGATCTTCCTCGTGTCAATCCCGAAGAGGGCAAATACGTCGTCACGGAGACCGTTCGCGGTCACTTATCGAATCTGGCTCGCGCGGTGTTGTTACGTCGGCATCCGATTCTCTTACAAGGACCCACGTCGAGTGGTAAAACGTCGCTCGTGGAGTACCTCGCGCACAGAACCGGGCATCGCTTCATGCGCATCAACAATCACGAGCATACGGATTTGCAAGAGTACCTCGGCACTTACGTTACCGACGAGACAGGTGCGTGCGCAAACTTTCTTCGTCCCGTTTTTCCGGCCACTAGTTCGTTAGCCGTCTTCCCTAATTCCGTGGGAACGGGGGCTCGGAAAGTGGCCGAACATCAACGCGGATATCTTACGTGTTTGCGTCGCCGAACGCTGGCGTAGAACCTGGCACCCAGGACGTGAACGGTTTGAGTCCCGAAATTCGCCGCGCGGAAACAAGCGGGCACGTTTGGTTGCATTTGTTTTGTCGACGCTGACGCCAACGACACTGACTCTGACGCTACTTTCTTCCACTCGCAGGTCAACTCGTGTTCCAGGAGGGAGCGCTCGTGCAAGCTGTTCGCAAAGGCTACTGGGTCGTGCTTGACGAGCTCAACTTGGCGCCTACGGACGTGCTTGAAGCGCTTAACCGACTTTTAGATGACAACAGAGAACTGTTTGTACCTGAGTTGCAGGAGACCATCCGTCCGCATCCGCACTTTATGCTATTTGCCACACAAAATCCACCCGGGGCGGTGTACGGCGGTCGTAAAGTGCTCAGCAAGGCGTTTAGAAACAGGTTCATGGAGCTTCATATAGGTGACATTCCCGACGAAGAGCTGAAAACAATTCTGCACACTCGATGTGAAATCGCACCTTCGTATTGCGTCAAGCTTGTCGAGGTCATGCGCGAGTTACAAAGACGGCGTCAAGGGTCTCGCGCCTTCGCCGGTAAAGACGGTTACATCACGGCGAGAGATTTGTTCCGTTGGGCGAATCGCCAAAGCAACGGCTACGAAGCGCTCGCCGCGGATGGTTTCAGAGTACTCGGTGAGCGTCTTCGAAGCGACGTCGAACGGCATTCAATCCGTGAAGTTCTCGAAAAGTGTTTGAAGGTGCCACCTCTAATCGAGAGCACGCTTTATGCGTCCGCGCAGGAAGGTGTGCTTGAGAAGAGTTTGGTCGACGCTGCGTCGCAAGCGAAGAAACTTGGCGGAGTGGAAGCTGCAGATGCCGCTGCGTTAGCTGATACAATCGCGTGGACGCCCGCAATGCGGCGTCTGTTTGCGTTGGTTGAAGGTTGTATGAATCACAAAGAACCGGCGTTGCTCGTCGGCGAAACGGGTTGCGGGAAAACCTCGGTTTGTCAACTTCTAGCGCTCTTGCGTGGTCAAAAGCTTCGCATTCTGAACTGTCATCAGCACACCGAGACGAGCGATTTCATAGGTGGTTTCAGGCCGACAAGAACGTCTGAACGGCAGGAGATGATGGATGAAGGTAAAACGGCTGCACCATTTGCGTGGGAAGACGGCCCTTTGATCAAAGCCATGCGTGATGGTGATATCCTACTTGTGGACGAACTTTCACTCGCGGAAGATTCTGTGCTCGAGCGTTTAAACTCTGTACTTGAACCCGGTCGTTCGATTACGCTTCCTGAAAAGGGTGGCGCCGAGGTTGAAGAACTCGCCGCGCATCCAAACTTTTTGATTCTCGGAACGATGAATCCTGGTGGAGATTTCGGCAAGAAGGAGCTTTCGCCCGCACTTCGAAATCGTTTCACCGAAGTATGGATCGGAAGCGTCGGCAAAGCGAGTGAGATGGAAAACATCGTCGCCAAGAGGATGTCTCAAGTCTCTCTCGCTCCGTTTCCCAGGCGTCTCGCAGAGTTTTGGGAATTTTATCACGATAATGCGGGCAGTAGCACAGCTCGCGCTGCGCTTGCGGTGCGCGATTTAATTGGCTGGGCAAACTTCATGCGCGAAATGGTAGACCCGTCTCGTGGAGCTCCGTTGAGTCCGTCAGAAGCGTACGCTCACGGCGCGTACCTCACCTTGCTTGATGGGCTCGGGTTGGGACTTGGCATGCCTGAAGAGGCAGCGAGGCAGATTAAGATCAAGTGTTTGAGTTTCTTACAGCGACAACTTCCAGAAGAGGTGCGTGCATTCGACCGCGATACGATGGCGACTCAGTGGAGGTGCGATGATGCTCCGTTGTACCTGGTAAGTTTCCGAGCTTCGGTACTGAGAGACAATATTCTCACAACCCTGAGCACCTCCACTGAATCGTCATCATTTATGTTTTCTTCAAAACGATATTTTACTGACATGTTTAAATCAACGCAGGAGCACGAGACGCTCTCGTTCGCGGCCTCTCCGGAAGGTAGCGCGATGACCAGTTTTGAAGTCGATGCCGATGGTTTATTTGGTGTGGCGCCGTTCAAGATATCATGCGGTCATCACGCCATCAGCCGAGGTAGCTTTGAACTTTCAGCGCCATCCACGAAAAAGAACGCGGCGAGAATTATGCGTGCGATGCAGTTGAGTAAGCCTATACTTCTCGAAGGTAGTCCTGGAGTGGGTAAGACTTCGATTGTTTCCGCACTAGCAGCGGCGTCAGGTCATAAACTTGTCCGCCTCAACTTGAGCGAACAAACCGATATGATGGATTTACTCGGCGCCGATTTACCTGCCGCCAGTGGTGCGGCAGGGGAGTTTGTTTGGTCAGACGGTGCGTTTTTGGCAGCTCTGAAAGCGGGTGATTGGGTTTTGCTCGACGAGTTAAACCTCGCCCCGCAACCGGTGCTCGAGGGTCTCAACGCGGTCTTGGATCATCGCGCGGAAGTATTTGTTCCAGAGCTTGGACAGACGTTTAAGTGTCCACCGTCATTCAGAGTTTTTGCAGCGCAGAACCCCGTTCAAGAGGGCGGTGGTCGCAAGGGCTTGCCTAAGTCATTCTTGAATCGTTTCACACGAGTGCATGTCGAGCCGATGTGCGCGGATGACTTGAAGCACATCTCAAGATCTCTCCATCCGTCCATTCCGGCCGAGAGTATTTCCGCAATGGTTCGTTTCAACGCATCACTCGCGCATGCGGCGAGTGTCCCTGGTGGCACATTTGCGAGAGCCGGCTCTCCGTGGGAATTCAACTTGCGCGACGTCTTGCGCTGGTGTGACCTCGCCGAACGATCATCGACGTTTGCGCCTCACGTTGCGGTGGAGCGTTTGTTTGGTACGTTATTCGTGCAACGGTTGCGCACGTACGCCGACCGCGAACGATGCGAGGCACTCTTCAAGGATGCTTTTGGGTACGCACCGCCGACGTGCGACGAGCGGAGAGTCTACGTCGACGCCGATCACTTGTGTATCGGCGATGCGCGCGTGATTTGCGGTGAAACAAAAGTGGGCAACTTCGACGACTCCCAGTATGCTCTACTGCCTGGGCAATACGGCGCGTTCGAGGCCGTTGCGCATTGCGTGCAACGAGGTTGGATGTCCATTCTCGTGGGCTCCGCGGCGAGCGGCAAAACAACCATCGTGCAAATGTTGGCTTCATTATCCGGTAATCGCTTGAGACAAGCAGCATTGACTGCAGCAACCGATACAAGCGAGCTATTGGGCTCATTCGAACAGCGCGATCCAAGTCGCGATCGAGCCGCGGTTGAAGAAGACATATTCTCAGCCATCAAGGCTGCGTGCGGCAACCACGCCACATGGTCAAACATCGATTTGTTTGACTCAATGTGGACCACGTGGGAGCGTTACAAAGTTATCATGCAGCGTAGTGTCGATATGTCCGGTGGAGATTCATACACTGCTCTACTGGATGTGCTCAAAGCGCTCTATGAAGTCGATGCCGGTGCCCGTTCCTTGCGTTTGAAGGAGCGCGTCGAAAATGTTGGCCAACCAGCGTGGGCTCCTGGCCCCTCACCAGATGCCGGAAAGTTCGAGTGGGTCGACGGTGTCTTACTAAATGCGGTCATCAGCGGCGAGTGGGTTTTGCTAGAGAACGCGAATTTGTGCTCACCGACTGTTCTTGACCGTTTGAACCCGCTTCTTGAGCCTGAGGGATTTCTTCTCGTGAACGAGTGCGGTTTGATTGATGGTCAACCGCGCATCGTGAAAGCGCATCCAAACTTCCGTTTGTTCTTAGCTATTGACCCCAGACACGGTGAAGTATCGCGAGCGATGCGGAATCGCGGTGTTGAAGTGTTCTTGCTTCCGCCTGAACGGCCGATAGTGGACGAGAAAAATGTTGCACTACCGCCGCCACTCTGCATGCCACCACCAACGCCAACGGTTGAGAACGATATCGCCAAAATTCTCGAATCGATCGGAATTCCAGGTGGGTTTGTTCAAACAATCATGATAGCTGCGCACGTGAATCTCGGGAATTTTGTATCCAAACCTGGTATGAAGGGGATTTCTTCTCGAGACATTGTGGAATGGGCAACGTTGACGCTCGAACTTCTATCACGTGGGCACGATGTGCGAGTTGCATTGTCGACGAGTTGGAGTCAAGTATACATGAGAGGTGAATCAAGTGCAGTCATACGCGAAGCCGCGCGCGATGCATTCAAGGCTGCGTGTGAACACGCGTTTTCATCTTTGCACAACATCTCAACCGGGGCGCACGCTGCAGACGATGCTACGGCGCGTTCCGTCATGTTGCAACCAATGTGCTGGCCAAATATCAGCATCATGAACGAGACTCTGAGCTACAATGCACACGATGTTGAGAGTAAGCATCGTGCGCAAACCGCATTGTTCGAGGGTGTGATTGCTCAGGTTGCAGGTCAATTGGCGAGCACGGGTGACGTGCATTCACTTTCGCCGCTAATCGCTGGCGCGTTACCAGTGGCTTCATCGATGCGACGCATTGGATTCGACTCAACTTTGGACGAAACCGACGCCGAGTGTATCTCTAAATTAAGTGTCACGCTCAACGCGAGCGCGCAACGAATTTTGGATGTCGCCATAGCGAATGATGATTCGCAAAACTTCAACGGAATTGTTGCGAGACTTTCGGCATTCGCACGGGTGAGCAACGTAAGTTCTATGACTACCGTTAGCGACGAACTCTCGGCCGTTTTAAACGCCTTGGATATCGTCGCTAAACATTCATTTGTCAAGTCCGTTCATGTCGCTGATTCATCATTGCGGTCGCTCATCGTAAGAGGCGTGTTGCAAAAGGCAAAAACAGAGCTCCACGTGCGGCACGTGAACGAGACTGTCAACCTCGGCGCGCCTTCGTGTCTGCAATTGTCTATTTGGCGCAGTCAAGATCAAGTGGCGCGTGCGCGTGCGGCGCCCGTACACGCCTGCGTTGACGTCGCGAGTGTGCTCTTGGGCAGTTGCGCTCGCTTTGAAGACGACCTTCTTCGACTTGTATGCACAATCGGCGAATCGCTTCCTCGCGAGCATTTCAATCTGCTTCGAGAATTTCAAGATTGGCGTATTCGTTTGGAACAGCTTACCATGACCACGAGAGGTGACAGTTTCAAGATTGATCCGGCTTCTGGATGCGTGGCGTCGGCAGATGTCGTGGAAACCATCGCCGTGGCGTGGACTAAAGTTCGCGAAGCGTTTGCCGTCGTGTTGGAAAATTGGAGCGTCGGTGTTGACTCGTGCAGCCTAATCACGGAGCAACTGCAAAGCGCTGCCGCAATTATGGATGAAGCGCTGGAAATCCCACCCGGTAAACCCATCGATCCTCTTTTGTGGAAGTACGCCGGCAGACCGTCCCTGCCTAAGACGTCGACACTATTCGATATGGAAAAGAACGTACGTGATATTTGTCATGCCTTGCAAGTGCGCTCGACGTTTGCGTCAGATCTTGATCATTTATTGACGAGGCAAAGATTCGGAGGTGAAACGTGTCTGAGCGAGTCTACATTTGCGGCGTCGTGCGCGGCACTCGGTGCCGGAGTAGGCTTACGATCTGCTGCATTGGAAGGACTATGCTTCTTCGCGTGGACGCACATCCAGGCAAACGCAGATATCTCGACGAGCTCCGAAATGGAAGTCGAAGCCGGTGAAATCCCGAGGCTACTAGGTTTGAAATGCGCTGATCGAGCGAAAACATCCGGTGTTGCCATGGAAATATCAATGGACGACGAAAACAGCGAGTTGCGCGAGCGACGGCATATCTCTGATTTACCGGCGCAAGAGCTTTTGAAGTCTATCGATAAAGATGAGCCATGGAAACTCGGGGCAATCGCTGACGTAGCCGTACCGGCATACCCAGCACTTGGTTTTCCTGCCTGGGCGTTAAAGTGGGAAGCTGTTGCGCGGCTACACTCCACGCTGAATCCAATCGCCGAGCTTTGGTCAATTTCATCGCAGTCAAAGCTTCTCAGCCAACTGACCGCACGATTAATGACCGAACGTGATGGAAAGGTCATGAGTAAAAGCGAAGCGATGCTCGCAGCACAAGGAGTCACGTTCGGTATCGCAGCATCCCCAAGATCACCCGCTGACTTTGTAGCGCATCGTCATTTGCTCTGGTTATACGGTGATGCGTCCGGCGCCAACGCGTCTGAAAAGTCACAAGGGCTAGCTGAACATCTGCACGATATGTGGCTTCGTTGGCACGCATCGCAATGGGATAACGCCATTGACGGCGTTCCTCGCGCGCTGTTACCCAAAGCTAAGGCTGACGCGTCGTCCGAAAGTACAATGTCATCGTTTTGGGCATCCGCTTCGGGACCGATTCGATTTGAACGCGCCACGGCGACGGCGTTCGTGTCCGGCATTGTGACGGACGCCAATATTGGCTGCGCCGAGCGTTTGCCTCGTATGGTACAGTTGCGCATGGCATCAAGGCTTTTACGCTTCGAGCGCGCAAACCCCGTGCATGCATCAATCGAAGATTGGATTTCGCTTGCAGGGCTAACCGCACAAATGCTGCTCAGCCATGTGACGTTGCTCGAAGACGGTGGCGAAAGCGCTACCGCACTGGTGAATGCCGTCGATGCGATGATGAAGTTGGTCAGCGATGGTGCGATGCAAACGGCGAACGAAGCTGCGCGCACAATTAAAATGCTTAAAACAGCATGCGCACATCTGTGTGATGCGTACTCGCCGCTCGCAGCTATGCGTGAAGCCGTACTCGAGCCTTTGATTGTCGCGGTGTGCGAGGGAGCATCGCACAAAGATGTTGTGAAAAGTGCAACCCTTTCCGGTGATTCTGGCGCGCGCGACAAGGGGCGTCGCGGCGCTGCGTGGGCGCTTCTTGGTGTGCTTCGTCTCAATCTTCTGCTTCCAGCCGGGTTATCCGATCCAGCTGTCACCGTGCGGACAGAGCTCTGGCATTTGGACACGACGCTCGAGCGCGAAGTCCAGCCACTCATTGGTGTAATTACTTGGCATCAACGCACGCCATCCGCGCCGAGCGGCGACGCTCAGAGTTTAGTTGACTGCGTACAACTTAGTGAACGTCTTTCGTCTGAGCGCGAGAGATTAAGGACTCTAGCCCTTCCGCGCCCGACGCCGTCACGATGGGCCGCGCTTCGCCGTGTCGTCGTACAGTTCCGCGAAGGTTTGGCCTCTGCGCAGAGGCTGCTTCAGCTGCTGCAAAAGTGTTCTGCACTCAAGCCAGATGAAACCACGATCATGGAAGCTGAGACGTGGCTCGGATCGAGCGCGCAGTGGAGCTCGCTATTGGATGATGAGTATTCGTCGTACCGCGATATGACGCAACCGCTTCAACTTGCGGTGTACGAGATTCGCCGTGGTGTCGCTCTCGCCGCCGAATCCGCGCGTGCGCGCATGAAAAATAGCGGCGAAATAGTTTCCGCCGCGGTCGCATTGTTTTCGTTCCCGACGGTCGTCAACGCCGCCTACGAAGGTTCAGCAGCGCTGATGCTTAGCGAAGATCGAGTGCTACGAGCACTCAGTAGTGCGGAGAATGCGGCGGCAGCGCATCTTCCGTCCAACCCGAAATCGGGCGATTTAGAGCTAGGTGCGCTACGCGTTGCGCTTACGAGTGCTCTGTCCGAAGCTCGTCGCGAAGGTGCGCTGAGCATGAAGAGTTGGCAACGTTTGAGCAAATGCTTTGCAGCGTTTTCTGCGCTCTACGACAGTTGTCGAGAAGAAGACGCAGAGGCCGATAGGCTCGCCACCGAAATATTCAAACAAGCCACCAAGGGTCCAAGCTCCTATGAATCTACGGAAGCGAACGACCAAGAGACGGAGGAGCGCGCATATCGCATCGCTTTCAAGGATTTTGCCGCAGATTTCGCCGATTTCAAGGATGCGCCGGATGCGCCCCTGATGCTCGAGCACGATTGCGTGGAAGATGAGCCAAAATCTCAAGAGGATGATGACGAAGTGGACATCACCCGCGCAGCACGCTTAGCCGGCATCCTCGAAGGTGAACTCGCTGAAGAGCTTGTGAACGTTCACTACGCGGCTCTTGCCACTCTTCGCGGTGCGCCTGCGCACTCGACTGAGGAATCATTGAGCGCCCAGGAGAAGATTGTTCAATCAATGCGTTTGACCAAGTATGGCAAATACGTGCGAAATTTAAACACCGATGAAGCATTACGCGCGTCCGAGTTTGCGCGGTCGTATGACACAGGAATATCTGTCTTGAAAGCGAGTCAGTTATCGCTTCCAGTAGCCGTCGATTATGCGTCGCGCTTCGGGCACTCCCTCCGCGTGGCGTTGGAGTATTCCGCCGTGTCGCGCCCAGCGCTTTCGGTTGATACGCTTGGCACGTCACCGTACGAATCGCAAGCGACGCCAGAGGAAGAAGAAGCGCTGAGAGCGAGAACGAAGAGAAGTCAAGCCGAGCTAGATGAAGACGCAGCGGCAGATGCGCTCGACGACGAGCTCACCGTCGGCGGATGCCCAGGAGAAATGGCGCTTATCGTTCCTCCCGTGGCGGCGGCGCGACGAAGGCTGACGCAACTGCTCGACGAATGGCCAGAACACCCTCTTTTGACGCAACTCGCCGAATTATGCGATCGAATGCTCTCTTTGCCGCTATTGGGCCCAGTGAAGGCTGGTTTGACAGGTATCGAGCTCCTTCTCGCTCGAGCGCAGATTTGGGAGGAGTCTTCGGCAGAGCACACATCGCTTAAGAATGAGCTCAACGAATGTGCAAAGCTCGCACTTCGTTGGCGTGCGCGCGAAGTTCGTACTTGGCCGCGGCTTCTCGCTCGTTGTAGCGAGAGACACGCATCTCGAGCCAAGCGAACATGGTTTGCCATTTATCGTTTACTCAGCTCGATGAAGTCGCGCGCTTTGTCTGGCGATGATGCTCCGGAAGATGAAATCCACAACGTTGACGTTGAGAAGATTCGAAGTCTTACCGTAGCACTGGAAGAATATCTTCAAGGTTCGACAATCGGTGAGTTTGAAACGCGATTGGAATTGATTTGGTGCTTTTTCGCCGAGTTGGAAGTCGAAACGCGCGCGTGCAAGGCGCGAGGTGCAAGTACCAGCAGCCACGATGACGCACTTTGCGCAGTTCTGTACAACATTTGGCGATACTACTCTCAGTTTTCGAGCGTCGTCGATAAACATATTGAGACGATTCGCAAACCATGCGAGATTAAACTTCGAGATCACGCCAAGCTCGCGAAATGGGAAGATCGAGGCTATCACGCGATGAAGGTCCAGGGCGAAGCGAATCAGCGATCATTGCACAAGTTCGTTCGAGCGTTTGACACCGCTCTCAATGGACTAGTACTACCAGTCTTGGAGACCGCTGCATCACAAACAGGTTTCAAGGAGTTGTCTGTCGACGATGGTACACAAACTCAGCCTCCGATACTTCCGAATGCGGCGAAACCATCGAAAGAGGAGCTCGAAGCCGTCAAGCTCGCTCGTCAAGCTGAGATCGACACCATGCGACAAGCAGAACTAGAATCGTTACGATTACAGCGGGATGCATGGAACGGAGCGTGCGCCGAAGCGAGCGCTCGCACGAAGAATGCGGTCGAAACGTCTTCGCGAGTGGCGCAACAAATCCGAAAGGAATACCATCCAGCCGCGGTTGATGTCGATGAAACCTCTTACCGCGCGCGCCTTCCATCACTGGTGAAACGCATGGGAACTATTCTAGATCGAGCGTTGAACGGCGAAGATGGTTACGACGTGCGTACCGCCGGAGCTGAATCTCTCGATGACTTTGCCGTGACAATCGCAAAGCGCGCGAATGCGCTTCGAGACGACAAGGCAGCGAAGAAGGCAATCAAGAAGAAGGCTTTCCAGGACTTGCTCAAAACTTTGCCAGCCATGGGAATTAAACACTCTCGAGGCGCTGTGCCGGTAGAGTATCGCGCTGCGACGATGTGGTTCACGGAGAAAGCAATGAAGGAACCTCGATGCCTCGCCATCCTCGGCGAGGACGCGACCAATGCTTTTAAAGCGGCGGACAAGTACTACTATCGTTCAATGGCTCGAATTCAGCGTCTCTGGCTTATGCGCGGGGCGCAGAATCCAGACTTGACGAGTCGCGAAGCGGAGATTGCGACACTATCGTGTGAGCATTTGTTACACATTTTGCGCACGCAAAGGTCTACGATTTCCGCCGCCGCTGGAGCAGAGGCGGATATCGATATCGCCTACTCGTCGCTCAACGCATTGAGTGCGCACGGAAATCTTCCATCCCAGCGGTTTGCAGAATCATGGCTGATTGAACAGCGCGATATCATCGATCGTTTTGCGACGGCGTGTGTCGACGTGAGTTTACTCAACAGGGCGATTTCCGCGGCAGAGCCTCTGTCGCAGGTAAAAACCACTACGGCCGCGGTTGTGACGGCTTTAACTGAATGCAAAGATCTGGCGCACCGCGCCCGGGCGCGACTCGAGCCATTCCTCGCGTGTACACTAGAAAGTGCAGATATACGTGTGGGCAACGATCGTTCGTCATTGGAACCTTGGCGATTGAACGCCGTCGCGTCGAGTGACGCTGTGGCCGCCATCCAGGCAAATTTCGACGACTTCAAGCGCGTAAAGAAGTTACTTGCGAGTGCGCAAGTCGAAGCCGAAGTACGATTGACCACTGGTGATATCGGAATGCATGGTGCGAATGCGGTGCCTGGCTGGGATTTCTTGCGTTCCGTTGTGGACTTGGACGTCACCAGATTTGAAAAGGACTTCACGAACGGCGTCTCGCCAGGGGGCGAAAACGTCGCCGGAGACGTCGTGTCTATTTCAAAGCGCATCGGAAAACTGAGTGAAAACATCGAAACTGTCGTACAATCGACTTTGATTTGGGTTCAAGGCGTCGATGCTTCGTCGAAACCAATCATGATCAAACGTGAAATCGTCGCAGAAGGTGAAGACGAGGAGGAAGAAGCCGAAGGCTCTATGACGACGTACGAAGCTGCCGTGGGCGGTGCTATGAACCCGAAACGACTCGAGCACATCGTACACGCCGTACGTAATGTCGTCAATGATGTCAAATCTATTGTCGACGAAGCGCACGCCATCGATGATCGAGATGTGTCAAACTTTGTCGCAGCGCGCGCGGGTACCGTCGCTCCGCTTTTGGGCCTGTTACGAAGCGCCGTGCGAACCGTTCTCTTTGAGTACATCAACTTTCACAAGTCTTCCTGCAAGCTCGAGTCCGTACTCACCGCACTATTCCTTGGTTTATCCGTGGAGGGGTTCTGTATTCCACCTGAAGAAGCCGACGGTGAAGCCGGTGGTGGCATGATGGACGATCAATCTGGTACCGGAATGGGCGCGGGCGAAGGCGAGAAGGACGTCGCGGATGAAATTGAAAACGAAGATCAAATCCTAGGCATGGAGGATCTCGAGAAGGAAGAGGAAGAGCATAAAGACAAGGGCGGCGGCGAAGAAGAGGAGGACGGCGGGATAGAGATGCAAAATGACTTCGAGGGTGTCATGGAAGACGTCGACGCGGGCGGTGACGACGAAGACGAAGACGATCCCAAGGAGGACATGGAGAAGGAAATGGGTGAAGATGGTGACGACGGCGACGTCATCGACGAACGCATGTGGAACGACGAAGACGATAAAGATGACGAGAAGAATGAGGCTCCGGAGAAGTACGAAAAAGGGTCGAGCGTGAAGCAGGACGAAAAGCAGGAGACTGAGACGCGCGCGGCGGAGGAGGACGACGACGGACCGCCGAAAGATCCAGATCAAGGCGACGAAAGCGGCGAAGACGAGAAGGATCGACCGAAAGAAAACGATCAATCCGGTGCTCCTGACGCCAACGATGACGGTAAGCAGAATGAGGAGGAAGTCGAAGAGAATCACGGAAAAAACCCGTCGTTACCCGAGCCTGAGGAGTTTGAGCTCGACGACTTGAAACTCGAAGAGGAAGGCGAACAAGGCGAGGACGCGGAAGACGACGCCAACGATGAGTCGATGCAAAACGAAGACGCCGAGGAACTCGATGGTGCACCGCCTGAAGATGTGAATGCCGATGAACAAAACGAAAACGCGGATGGGGAGATGAACGAAGACGGCGACGGTGGTCTCACGGACGACGTCATGGACGTGGACGACGACGAGGACGCCCAAGCCGACGACGAAGAAGAAGGCGCCACCGATAATCTCCAGGATGATGCCATCGCCGCGGACGACGCAATGGACGAAGACGGCGAAGAAGGCGGCCCGCAAGGTCAAGGTGACGGGGGAGGTGGCGATCAAGACGTCAACGAAACCCAAGGTCAAGGCGGTGAAGCGGGCGCCAACGCGCAAGGATCTGATGGTCAAGGAGAAGAAGAAACGAAGCAACAGGCGCATGGCGCGATGGATACCGACGTCAACGAAGGCAACGATGGAAGACAGTTGCCCCTACCACAGTCATCGACCGACATACCGAGCGCCGGTGCGGATGGTGAGGGCACTGGTGCGGGCGCGAGCGGCGGTGAAGGCACGGTCGCGCCGATGACGGGCGGTCCCGCGAGCGATGGAGATAAGAAGACGCCTCCCCCGCCGCAACGTCAGCAAGATGCGAACCCGCATCGTTCGCTCGGTGACGCGTTGAAGAGCTGGCGCGAACGTTTGAATGTCGTTGGGGACGCTGCTGAGAACGATACCGCAGGAGACCAAGGCGGGGACGACGGCGGTGGCGAAGGCGACGAGTACGAGTTCGAGCGAGCTGCGGAAAAAGGCGGAGTGGATGACGAAGACGGTGAAGGCAATAAGGGTATTCAGACGCTTGGTAACGCGACGGAGGAACAAGCAACGAAGAACAGTTTGAATGACGTGCCAGAAGAATCGGAGGATGAAGACGAAGAAGGCCTCGAGCCCATGGAGATGCGTCAAGACTCTCGGGTCGACGCGACTGATGAAGGCGATCAAGGTCCCGGCAACGACAACGAGCGCGAAGACGACGGCGCTAGCGCCGCGATGAAGAGACAGCGTAAAAGTAGCGAACTGAAGAAAGACATTGCATCGACGGATGCACAAACTGCTGCGATCGATGGCGAAGAGGCCGACGAAGATGAAACGATGACCGAGCGAGAGCTCGTAGCCGGCGGTGAAGGCGAAACTGGTGAAGAGTCGACGATCGCTTTACAGCTCGAACACACTTCTCTAGGTGGAGCAGGTGAAGTTGTGCACGAGCTCACGCCGGAAGACGTCGAACTCGCGCGCATCGAGGCTGAGCAAAGTCTTACGCAATGGCGTGAAAAGTCAGCCAAAGAGCGGGGCAACGAGGCCAACGCGCAAAACTTGTGGCGGAAGTTGGAGCAGCTCACCACCGCGCTTTCGGCTGAACTTGCAGAGAAACTTCGACTGATTCTCGAGCCAACGCTTGCAAGTCGACTTCAAGGGGATTACAAAACCGGCAAGCGACTAAACATGCGGAAGATTATTCCTTACATTGCCAGCGATTTCAGAAAGGACAAAATTTGGCTCAGACGTTCGAGACCTTCGGCTCGCAAATATCAAGTGATGCTTGCCATCGATGACTCGCGATCTATGGCAGAAAACCACTGCGGCCACATCGCTCTTGAGTCAATGGTTCTCCTGGCGCGCGCCATGGCTCGTTTAGAGGTCGGAGAGATCGGTGTCGTAGGCTTCGGCGCCGGGGCCAACGCGGTGCGCACGCTGCATCCGCTCGGCGCGCCATTTACCGACCAAGAGGGCCCATCGCTCGTGAGCAAGCTGTCGTTCGCGGAAGACAACACCTTGGCCGATCGACCAATGGTTCAACTCCTCGAAACCATGGCTGCGCGACTGAGCGTCGCGCGAGAACAAATTCGCGGCGGCGGCACGAAGCTCCAGCAGCTCGTGCTCATCATCGCCGACGGTCGATTTCACGAAAAGGAAGCCTTGCGAAGGTGCATGCGAGAAGTTGGTGCGCAGCGCGGGTTACTCGTCGCGTTCATCGTGCTCGATAATCCCCAAAACAGTCTACTGAACATGCAAAGTGTGTCATTCACGGGAGGCAAACCGGTGATGAAAAAGTATTTGGACTCGTTTCCGTTTCCATTCTACGTCCTCGTGCAAGACGTGTCGCAGCTCCCGGCGACGATAAGCGATTTGTTGCGACAGTGGTTCGAAATGGCGACGAGTCACGATTAACACAGACAAAATTAGCGATTGTAGTACAACGACTAGACGTAAATCACATGATGCTGCAACTTTTATTATCGTTTCGGAGTTCACCGATGGGCGGCGATCGTACGCGATCGTGCGGAGACCGTACCTGGGGCGAAGAGTACGGCGACGACGCGAAGCGAGGCGAGGTCGGCTTGTAACCCGGCGTGCGGTACGTTTTAATCGCATTAGGAGCGATCGGCGATGTCGGGCGTCCAGACTTCGTGGGCGTGTTCGCCGAGCGGTACCTGTCCTTCAAATCGACGTTTGAGCGCGCGCTGAGCGCGCGGGCGTACTTTGGATTTTTCAAGATTGCGGCCCACTGTCCGACGCCGTGTTCTTGCACACCCGCTTCTAACGCCGCGTTTTCCGCGTCCGTCCACTTGCGCTTACCCTGCTTGTGCGCTTGCGGACTCAAAACCACAGACTTCGCCAACGGCGACAACGGCGGCGTGAGCCCCGGTTTGTGCGTCCTCGTCTTCGTCGGCGTCGTCGACGCGCGCCACTTATCCTTCAAATCAACGTTCGAACGCGCCGCGAGCGCGCGACCGAATTCCGGATCCTTCAAAATCATACTCCAACACCCTACGAAATCATCGAGCGCGCGCGCCGTTCGCGTCAGTCACCCGTCCCCTACTCTCGCGCCTCGTCTCCCCCTCGCGCTCGCATTCGCGTCGTCCTCGCGTCCCGTACCCGTCCCATACTTCCCGACCCCGAGCGCGAGCGCGTCCTTCTCCTCGTCCGTCCAAAACGCATTCTTTCTTCGCGTCCTCTTCTTATTATTCTGCGCGTTCGGTCGTCCGCGTCGCTCGCGTCGTCAGTCACTCGTTCGCGATTCTCAGTCGTCGTCGTCCCCTACTAGGGGTTTTTCGTAGGGGTCCGCGTTCTCGCGCACCGTCGTCTGCCGCGCCGACACCGTCTGCATGTCCACCAGCGCGTCTTTCCGCGCGTTCATCCCCGCCTTGACGTTTTTCTTCGCCATCGCGTATCCGCGTCGGCGTATCCGCGCCGCGCAGTGCGTCGTCGTCGTCGCGGATTCGGTCGCGACGCGCGATGGTCCCCCTCGCGATGCTCGTCGAACGTTCGCGTCGATCGACGACGTCGATTCGCGTCGATCGACGACGCGTCGATCGATACAAAAATCGATCGACGACGCGTCGATTTATTTTTCGACGACGCGAACATCGATCGATCGACCGATCGACCGACCGCGCGCGCGCGACGCATTCAATTCAATTCGATCGTCGATCGTCGACGCGACGCGACGGCGCGACGCGTCGACGACGTCTGACTTCGCGTCGACCGACGATCGACGATCGACGATCGAGCGAGCGACGAGATCTCGACGGACGCGACGCGAACGGACGCGAGGCGATGATGACGACGACGACGACGACGACGACGACGCGTTCGATGGGAATCATCGGACGCGCGCGGGCGACGGATGCGCTCGCGCGACGACCGCGCGCGACGCGCGAGCGCGTCGCGCGACGCGCGGGGGGCGTGATGGTGCGCGCGATGCGGTGGCGACGCGCGCGCGAGGACGCGAACGCGTTCGATGGTTCGACGCGGGCGAGGCGGGCGCGCGAATCGCGAATGCGTCGATTCGGTTGGACGGATCGGACGCGGACGCGGCGGGACGAACGCGGAGACGCGATGATGGGAAGGGCGCGCGCGTTTGATGAGACGATGGACTGACGATGGACGCGCGCGATGACAGACGAGCGCGGTATTTAACTTTGGCGGTCCCGCGGCGGAGGAGAGGAAGGCGGCGGTGCGGGGGTACATGGACGCGGGATCGGGCACGCAGAAGAAGAAGAAGCCGACGTTCGTGTTGCCCAAGAAGGTTGCGGCGAAACCTAAGCCCAAGGCGAAGCCTAAGACGAAGGTCGTCGCGAAGAAACCCGTCGCGACGAAGAAGCCGCTGTTCGCGGCCAAGGCGAAACCGCTCGTCAAGAAGCCCGTCGCGGCGAAGAAGCCGTCGTTCGCAGCGAAGAAGCCGATCGCGGCGAAGAAGCCGATCGCGGCGAAGAAGCCGATCGTGCGACGCAAACCAATGGTAGCGAGCAAACCGAAACCGAAACCTTTCGCGCGCAAGCCGGCTCAACGCCCGGTGCGACGCTCGGCGAGCTCAAAGTCGCTCAAGGAAACAGCCGATCTTGGCTTCTACGCCATCATCGCCGGCTCCTTTTTGTTATCCGTGGCCATCTTGCCGGGTATCGCGGATGTCGCGCTGGAAACCATTGGTATCGCTTACACGCTCTACTTCACCTACAACTACTTGGCGTTCGAGGAGAGCCGAGAAAAGTTCAAGAACACTCTCGAAAACATCGAAAGCGGCACGGGCATTGATATCCCGTCCATCTTCGACAGCACGATCGGTGCTTTGACCGATATCACGAGTAAAGTGCAATCGTCGAACCAGCCCCGAGCTTACCCCAAGAAGGATCCGGCACCGACGCCAGTCGCCGATCCTACCCCCACCGATACCGAACTCTCTCAAGACGACTCTTTCTCGGTAGAATGAGAGCCGTTTCCGACCACATTTAGCTCTTGTAGGGACGAAACAGCAAGCATCAACGCACACAACCTTTCTGCCTAAGAAGATCTTGGTTATTAAAACGAATTAGTTTGCGACAGCGGCTGGGAAAGCCGCCTTGAGGGCGGCGACTCTGTCGTCGAGCGACACAATCTTGTCGCTCGAGCCGGCAGCTTTGTCGAGAAGCGTGAGCACTTCACCGACATCCGGACCTTGCATACGACCGGTAAGCGCAATGCGGAAAGGCATAAAAAGTCTCTTTCCCTTACGATCGAGGGCCTTGCCCGTGGCGTTGATGAATTGCTTCACCGTGCCTTCCTTCACCGCCGCGGCGAGTTCGCCGCTCGCGTGCGCCTTGACAATGGCGTCGACGATGGGTTCAAAATCGTCATCAAGCACCTTCTTCATCGCATCATCGCCCATGTTTTCCTTCAATGGGAACTCAAACATGGCTTGCACCTGCGGAACGGCGTCCTCGACGAGTTCGATGGATTCTTTGATGAGAGGAATGATGGCTTGCACCGTCGCGCCGGAGGATTCCTTCAACAAGTCCGAAGCCACCAGCGCCTCACCGACGAGTGCCTCTACGTCGGCGTCCGGAAGCAAGCGAAGATGCTGACCATTCATCCAGTTCAACTTCACCTTGTCGAACACCGCGGGCGATTTGTTGATGCGTTCGACGCTAAAGAGCTTCTCGAGCTCTGCCTTCTCATAAATTTCTTGCTCGGTGCCGTCGTTCCAACCCAAGAGTGAGAGATAGTTGACCATGGTCTTGCTCAGGTAGCCTTCATCCTTGAATTGCCCGACCGATGTCGCACCGTGGCGCTTGGAAAGCTTGGAACGATCCGGGGCGAGAATGAGGGACATGTGCGCGAACGTCGGAAGCGGGAAGCCGAGGGCGTTGTACACGAGCGCCTGGCGAAGCGTGTTCGGCAAGTGCTCCTCGGCGCGCAACACGTGGGTGATTCCCATGGTGGCGTCGTCCACGGCGACGCAAAAGTTGTACACGGGCATACCGTTGGAGCGCAACACCACGAAATCGCCGAGCGTGTTCGTATCCCAACCAACCTTACCCCGCACCATGTCGTCGATTTCGATGCGTTCGCCCTCCGGCACGCGGAAGCGATACGTAAACGGAACTCCCTTGTCCATCATTTCCTTCACCTCCGCCTCACTCGCCGTGGCCCACTTCCCCATGTACTTCGGCGGAAGCTTCTTCTCCTCTGCCTCAGCCTTCATCGCTTCCAACTCTTCATCCGTGCAAAAGCACGGGTACACGTGTCCGCTCGCCACGAGCTTCTCGGCGAGCGCCTTGTAAATTTCACCTCTCTCGCTCTGCCTGTACGGCCCACACGGCCCACCGACGTCGGGTCCTTCGTCCCAATCCAGCCCAAGCCATTTCAAATCGGCAACCATGCTATCTTCGCTCGCGCGCGTCGATCGCGCTTGATCCGTATCCTCGACTCGAAGCACGAATTTACCACCCATCTTCTTCGCGTACAGGTAATTAAACAACGCCGTGCGCGCGCCACCGACGTGTAAAGACCCCGTCGGCGATGGCGCAAACCGCACGCGCACCGTCCCATCGCTCACCGGCGGCGTGATGTTCAACCCGCTCGCCGTGATCGTCGCACCGCGCGCGTTTCTTCGCGCGTTCGCGGCTTTGGAAAACCTCAAGCTCGACGCGCGTCTTTCGAGCGTCGCGTGCGTCAGCCTCGAGCTCAGCATCGCGCACACGCGCGCGCTGGGCGTCACGGACATTGTTCGCGGTGTTTCTACGCCGGTTCCAGTCGCTCGCGTCGCGCGCGCGCGTCCCTGTGCGGCCGATCGCGCGCGCGCGGGACACTCTATCCACAATCGGCACCGCCGAAAGCGGCGCGCGACGGCAGAGCAGCGCGCGATGACGCGCGCCGCCTCTCTCGCGCCGGCGACGCGCGCGTGTGGTCGCGGACACGCGCGCGCGACGGTCGGACGGCCGGTTCGGTCGCGGGCGCCGCGCGCGCGCGTCCGCGACGTCGCGCGAAACGCGGTCGAGGCGAAGGAACCGGTGCAGACGTCGACGGAACCGGCGACGACGCGCGACGATGGCGGACGCGGACGCGATGGACGCGACGCGTCGACGTCGACCGCGTCGTTCGTCGACGAGGCGTTCGCGGCGATCGGGAAATCGGTGTGCGCGATGGCGCTCGTGGCGAGCGCGTTCGCGGCGCGGGACGCGGCGAGCGCGGAGAAATTCGGAGGAAGCGTCGGCGCGCCTACTGGGCAGTGTGGGACGATGTCGACCGAGCGATTGGAAGCGGCGAGGAGCGTGATGATGTGTAATCAGGATAATTGGGAGACGGGATGCTTGGCGAATTACGACGACGAGGCGTTTGATTACGTCGACGGCCCTGGCTTGACGAAGATTCACGGAAAGAGAAATATGGAGCGATATTTGAGGAATCAATTCGATTTTTCGAGGCAGTATTTGACAGTCGACGAGGAAGTGTGCCAAGCGGACTCTTACGTCGCGACGTGGAGGTTAGATATGTTGCTCGGGACGGGGCCGCTTCGAAACATATCCGGGATAAGCGTTTTAAAGTTCAACGCCAATCCGGAATCGCGGAAGATTGTTTACCATCGGGACTACCTTCCGGACGGCCCGATTTGGGAAAACGCTCCTATAGTCGGACCTTTGGTAAAACTCCAGCGTCAAACGTACACTTCGTGTATGCAAACCGACTTCGGGTGCGCAAAAGTTTTAGGGGGTGTCGAAAACGAAAACGACGTCGGCGGAGTGGAAGCGAAATAGAATTTAGACTCAATCGGACTTGTGTAGTAAACGTATTTCAACAGCACTATTATTCGACCCAGCGACGAGCCAGGCACGACATGTCTAAGAGTACGACGTCATTCGTGCTACTTAAACGTACGACACCGTCGACACCATCGATGGTGA
>Ga0257114_1000871_pt1 | contig 22801 bp, 21 predicted proteins | sample SI112_10mmetaG_FD_190149 | JGI IMG/M metagenome (GOLD analysis project Ga0257114, IMG submission 190149) | Marine microbial communities from Saanich Inlet, British Columbia, Canada - SI112_10m | ecosystem: Environmental > Aquatic > Marine > Inlet | place: Canada: British Columbia | collected...
ATTAAATATGGCAAAGGAAAAGCAGTTGGAATAAGTAGCAATGATGCTTCCAAAGAAGCCAGGTCATATCTCTATGATAAATATGTTAAATCAAAATAACGCTTCAAGTATTGTTACTCTTTGTCATTTTTCTTTGAGTTCTTATCAAAAAGTGAGTATTGAAAATTAATTTATTCAAATTTTTAGTACTTTTTTCCTTTTTAAGTATTTGCTTTGGGCAAAAAACATACATTCGATCCTCATTGCCATCAAGAGGAGGTTTGGTTTTTAATCCAGACAATGGAAGGCCATTTAGTAATCTAGCCATTGATTATTTTGATAATGGTCGTATAAAAACGAAGGGTAGATATTCAGGTGGTTATGCTAGTGGTTACTGGGTGTATTATTATCCAAATGGACAATTAAAAGCTAGAGGACGCTATTATATGGCTTCCGATCCAAAACTAAATGGAATAATAGAAGATGGTCGCGCTGGAAAGTGGGTTTATTGGCATAGTAATGGTTCTAAAAAGATGATGGGTTCTTACAAAAGCAGTCAACAAGATGGGGCTTGGACATTCTGGTATCAGAATGGATTTAAACATTCTGAGGGTAGGTATAGACAGGGAAAATTGCATGGAAAATGGAAGTTCTGGTATGCAAATGGAAATATACAAGAGAGTGGTAATTATATTTTAGGATTAATTGATGGTGAATGGCATTTTTGGGACACACTAGGACAACTTATTGAAAGTGGTAGATATCAAAATGGAAGACCAATTGGTGAACATAATGGTTGGTATAGTTCTGGTGGCAGAAAATGGAAATTGAATTATCAATTTGGGAAAATTCATGGACCATATACATCTTGGCACGAAAATGGTGAACCAGAAAAATCGGGAGATTATAAATCAGGGGCAAAGTATGGCGATTGGAATTACTGGGATAACAATGGTAAAAAAATAATTAATAATTAATTATAAAAATACAAAGTTATTCTTTTAATACTATAGGTCTCCAATTTTTCCAGTCTAAAGGTCGATAGGGTAGTTTTTCAAACCATTCTTTTTTCAGCTTATTTATATAGGGTTTGATGTTTAGCGGTACGTCATTAATGGGGCTTCCAACACCTTTAAAATAAACTAACCTAGTTTCATAAGGTAAGGATATGTTAAATCGAAAAACGCAAATAGATGACTTTGTTTCGCTGTATTCAGGTAAAATTATGCCACCACCACAACTAACGCAGTTTTCTAAAAAATTATCTAACATGATAGGGTAATTAGGCGATTTTGTCCAGATTGAATCAGATCGATCTGTGTATTTATAGTATTTAGACTCTGTAATATTAATAGGGCCAAAATCAACATCTAAAATTTTCTGATTTTTATAGTTTTCATTAAAACTATAGTTAAATGTCATCTCATAATGATTTCTAAAAAAAATAATTTTTTCGAAAGTGATCTGTGGTGTTTTATCATCCTGGATAGATAACAGTCTATCCGTAATATAAGTAGTTCCTTTTCTTTGATATTCCTCATTCGGGAAAACGGTGTGTTTAGCTGAACCGTTCATTATTTCAGTTTTTATTTTATTTTGTTCATGTCTGTTTAGTGTATGTGGCCAAAATGTTAAGAAATCTTTTATATCTGTTGTATCTTCAATTACTTTACCCCAAAAGTCGTCCAACGCATTTTGTTTTGAAATTTTTACTAACGTATCAGAGACACCATGGGTCCAAGCCCAGCTTGATTCGTGGTCTCCTATAGCTTCTATTCTTGCTTTTCTTACGCGTTTGTTTGCGGTGTTTTGCATGTAAGTCATCATAGAAAAAAATAAAAAAACAAAAACTATAATAATTATATATCTATCATATGATTCTTCTTTGTTTTTTAATAGAACAAGAAAATTCCAATTAGCTTTTATAAAATCATATGCCTTATGAGCTTTTTCTATTTTTTTACTCGCTAATAACTTTTCATCGATAGTTTCAAAGTTGTCTAATTTCCAATACTTTAAATACTTTTGGTACTTTCTATATAATTCAAGTTTAGAGCATTTGTGGTTGAGACCAAAATACTCCAGTTCTTTTTTAAGATTAACTATTGTCTTTTCTAGGTCCATTATAGTGCAACTCTAATGCTCGATACGCCAGATATACTTGTTAGAAATAAGGTCATAAATACAAATGAAATTAAATAATAATTATTTGGTTAGAGCTAATAAAATTTTCTTTTAATTTATTGTATGCCAATGCGCCTATTTTTCGGAATCTCATTATTTCTTTTAGCTAGTTGCTCAAATATTAGTAACGAATCAGAATTAGAATTAAAAAGAGGTCTTTTCTATAATACTTCCAATGGAAAGCCTTTCTCCGGTAAAGCATATAAATTATATAATAATGGTTCTAAAATGCGAGAGGCGCAATTTGATATAGGTGCTATTGAAGGTTCATACACTTATTATGATAACGAAGGCTCGATAATTTATCCAGCAGACGAGGCTTCATTAGATTTTAGAGATGGGAAAAAATATTTTGCAAATTCAGATAAAGAATTCTGGGGTTTAGCCTTTGGGACTTATCAAAGCGGAGAAACTTCTTTCGAAGTGCTTTATGAAAATGGCAAGGTAGTTGGAGATTATGTTTACTTTAACCGAGACGGTTCTATCAAGTCCCCTATCTTTACGTCATTATTGATTCGTCGCGGAGATGTCTTATATCAAGAAAGTTCACCAGAACCTTACACGGGTCCTGTATTTGATTTGTGGGAAAATGGAAATAAAATGTTGGAGGGTTCCTACAAAAATTCTGTTAAAGACGGTAGATGGATGGAGTGGTTTGATAATGGTCAGCCAGAGAAACAGTACAACTATCGTTATGGACTACGTCATGGCTATTGGGCTGAATGGCACAACAACGGTTTGCTATCTATTGAAGGTAGTTACGTTGGCGGTAAAGAGGATGGCACCTGGACATTCTGGTACCCATCCGGCCAAAAAGAAAAGATAATCATGCAAAAAGAAGGCTGGTGGAATGGAAGGACTCAAAAATGGTTCTTAAATGGCCAAATGATGGAAGATATAAACTATAAAGATCAAATGCCTGTAGGCAAATGGCAATATTGGTTTGAAAATGGTCAACTAAAAGAAGAAAGAAACTATGAGAATGGTTTGCCTTCCGGAAGCTGGACTCAATATTATAATAATGGTTTTATGAAACATAAAATTAATTACTTGTTAGGCAAGGAAGATGGTACGTGGGTCTATTGGTATAACAATGGCCAAAAAAAGGAAGAAAAAAACTTTATCAATGGAAAAAAAGAAGGTAAGTGGCAAAGTTGGTTTGCCAATGGTGCTAAAAAAGAAGTGAGATCTTTTGCTGGTAATTTAAAAAGTGGAGTATGGAAAGAATGGTATGAACTCCAGGCTAGAGAAGAAAGACGATATGTGAATGGTAAATTAGATGGGTCTAGAAAAAAATGGTATTCCAATGGAAAATTAAAAGAAGAAGGTAATTATAAAGAAGGTAAAGAGAACGGAAGATGGACCTATTATCTTGAAGATGGCGCTATTGAAACATCATATGATATTAAAGGTAATTTTTTATCACGAATTAATGTTGATGATTAAAAAACAAAAAATAGTTCGGATTGCCACTTAAAAAAAATGTACTTAAGTTAAAAAGCATCTGTTTTAAACAATTATATAGAATAATCATGAAAAAAATCTTTTATTTACTAATATTATTATCTTTTGTTTTTGCTCAACAAGGGCTCAACTTGGAAGAACTTGAATCAGATGATAACGGGACCCTAATGTATCCTTATTCTGGGAAAGTATTTGAATACTGGCCTAATGGGGATTTAAAGGTTAGAGGTAGACTTAGAAATGGTTTAAGAAATGGTAAATGGGAATATTATCACACAAATGGATCAAAGATGGCTGTTGGTAAGTATTTTGATGGAAATGGTTCTAAAATTGATCCTGAAACTAAGATTCCCATGCAGGGTTTTGTAGGTAATTGGACGTTCTATTATAAAACAGGGCAGCAATGGCAAGAAGGTAGCTGGAAAGACGGTATACCATCAGGAGAACATGTAAAATGGTATCCTAATGGAAATACTAAAACTATTCTAACATATGAGAGCGGAGAGCTTCAGGGGCCTATAACTAAATGGTTTGAAGATGGTCAAGTAAAAGAAGAGGCGTTTTACAACTTTGGTAAGCTAGATAGTTCTTACTCAACCTGGTATTCAAATGGCAGCAAAAAAGAAGAGGGTGATTACTTTCGAGGCATTCAAAATGGACACTGGACATTTTGGCACGAAAATGGAGAGCTCAAGCGAGATGGTAGTTATTCAAATGGTGAAATGGATGGTATCTGGGTGGAATATGCAGCTGATGGAAATAGTATCCAGCGAAGTAGGTACAATGAGGGCTTGTTTCTATATGACTTGCATTGGGGGCCGAAAGAGCTTTACACAAGGTCACAAAAGCTTAGAAAAAAGAATATAGAGTCTTCAATTTTAGTTTTAGACAACATTGTCAATTCATTCAAAGAAAGTAAGTATGCCACTCGATCTCAATTTTTAAAAGCCGAAATTTACATGAATGATTTAAAAGATTTTAATGCTGCAATTAGGGAATATAAAGCAGTAGTTAAATTGTTTCCCACCTCTGCGCAGGCCCAAGACTCACAATATATGGTTTCTTATATCTATGGTAGTGTATTAGAGAATAAAAAGCAGGCTAAAAAAGAATACAAATCTTTCCTTAAAAAGTATCCTAGTAGTAGGCTTGTATCCGCAGTGAGATTAGAATTGAAACAGCTTAATAGTAGGATGGCTAGAAAATAGTTTATTTAGTCTAAACCAATAATTGTTGGTTTATTTACGGGCCCAGTTAGTTTTAAGACAATCACAGGTCCTTCTCTGTTTAAATTTTTATCATTCTCTATTTCCCATTCTCTTATAATATCTCTTACGCCGTATGATATCGGATTAATTCTAATTTCAGTATCAAATAAATCCAATGAACTAAAATCTTTTTTTCTAGTATCAAATGAAAATTGACCACTAATATTAATTTTTAAAAATGGACTATCAAATAATGCTTCAATTATTCCAAATTCATTATCATAAAATCGAAAATTAAAATCTGCTCTTCTAATACGTAATAAACCATTTCTGGCACCAAGTTCAAGCATTAAGAAGTTTATAGTCTCATCGTTAGTAATAGACGGTGGTATTTTGAACTCAAGGTTTTTAATTGAAAAATCACCACTGCCATTCTGAAAATTTGGATAGCCTTCCGTATCTAAAACTTGGAAAAATAAATTATTTATATTTAGGCTTATATCGTTTATTTTGAAATTAGTTTGTTCGAAAATATCATTATTAGGGATGGCTGTTATTGACAATCCTTTAAGTGTGAATTTTCCATATTTTTGAAAATACTCAATACTAGAACTTTTTGGAGATAAACCAATATTAATATCTGAAAGTAGCGACTGTTTAATTTCATTTATATTAAATGTAAAAGACCAGTTTGTACTGTCTTTAGGAAAATTATCAGATTCTTTATTGGTTATTTTTTTCGTTTCCCAGTTTAAAGAAATATATTTTTCTTGTTTTTTGTGGCTTGAAGTTGTTCGCGCATCAATACTAATAGGTAATGACATAGTATAGTTCCATTCATTATTGCTAAATGGATATTTGTCGGGTCTTATCAAAGACTCGATAACTAAGTCATTATAATTTTTGGGATATTTTTCATTTTTTTTGAAATAAGCTTCGGTTGCTTTTTCTAAAACTTCAAAAGCATCCATCGGTGTTTCATACCGTTTATCTGAAAGATCAGTTAATATTAAGTTGTAAAAATTCGCTAATTTGTAGTTGGTTATTAATTCAAAATGATCAAGCAATAAGCCAGGTCCATTAATCACTATTCCTATTGATTCATCATTTATATTTTTTATTGCTATATCATCAAAACCAAATTTTAAAGATTCTATTGAGAGTTGTGCATTCTCAAGGCTGTCTTTTGATATATTAGTAGCTATTTTAAATTTATTAAGTTGAAAATATAATTGTTCTAATGATGCTGTCGCATCAATATAATTTTGGCTTTTTATACTTTGACTTATAATTAAGACAATAAAAATGCATTTTGTTAAAATTTTCATATTTTTATTAATTTGTTGTATACATAATTTATGTAGTGAGTCAATTTGATAAACTATTTTTTTCGAAAACTTTAATTTTATGAAAAAACGACAAAATATTGTGTTCTCTACGGATGAAGATTTTTTTCATGATAAAAATGAATCTATAGAACCTATTAAGTTGGCTGCAAATGAACAAAATCTGAAAATCAGTTTAAAAAGACTACCTGGTAATAGAATATTAACGGTTATTAATGGTTTAAAAGGAGACGCTTTAAGCTTTAATGCTTTATCAAAAGATCTTAAAAAGGCTTGTGGTGTCGGCGGATCGGTAAAAAATAGACAAATCTTAATCCAAGGAAATCATAGGGAAAAAATAAAAAAAATTTTAGATGAAAGAGGCTTTAAAGTAAAGGCCAGTGGAGGTTAAATTTATAGTATGAAATTTTTTAAATTAATTATATTAATAGTTTTAAGTGTCATGTCATTTTCTTCGTGCGATAAATCGTTAAAACTATCAAAAATAAAAATGGTGCTAACTGGTAGTGTTCATGGCCAGTTAGATCCTTGTGGCTGAAAGAAAAATCCTCTAGGCGGTCTGTCTAGAAAATTAATGGTATTAAAAGAAATGCGTAAGAATGGTGAAAGCCCTCTAGTCCTTGATGCCGGCGATATGTTCTTTAGTAAAACTAGCATTAATATTAATAATATTAAATCAGAACAGCATAGGTGCGAAACTATGTTAAAAGGCTACGAGAAAATTGGAATTGACGCCCAAAATGTTGGTAAGTATGAACTTTTAGCTGGGTTATTATATCTGAAAAAAATGGAGAAAAAGTTCAGTAATATTCCATTTATTTCTGCAAATATAAAAAGTGTTGCGACAGGTGAGTTATTATTTAAGCCATACCGTGTTGTAAGTAAAGATGGTCTTAACATAGGTGTTTTAGGTTTAACTAATATGGTTCCTGATACGATGCGCTCTGTTGTCATGGATGACTACATAAGTACAGGAATTAAATACATTAAAGAATTGAAAAATAAAGTTGACCTTATTGTTTTGCTTGTTAATGCAGATAGAACTTCCCAGTCTTCATTATCAAAACATTTTAGCGATGCGGATTTTATCTTTACAAGTGGTAGTACTCATAGAACTAGCTCATCAATGACTCAAAATAAGAATGGTCCTTTTTTATATGCTAATGGAAAACAAGGTAAATACCTATCGATAATTGATCTTGAGATTAAAAATGTCAAGGGACCCATTGCTGATCTTTCAGCTCCAGAACAAAAAGTAAAACAACTTAATAATAGGCTGAAAAGATTGCAGAAAAAAGATCCGAATAGTTCTCTTGAAAAAATTTATGCTGGTAAAGATAATATCTTAAACTTAATCAAACGCTATAAAAGCGACCTTAAAACAGCAGAAACTGCTATTGAAAATGCTTCAAATAAAATGAGATACACTAGTTTTGCGTTAAATAGAAAAATAAAAGATGACCCGGAAATGTTAACAATGGTTAATCTTGCTGTCGAAAAATGTAAATCGTTAGAATTGAATAATAATAGTTCCGGAAAAAGTAATTCTCACGGACACAACCATAGTCATTAATTTTTTTAAAAGGTTTAATACCATAAAATTTTAATTTTGAATTAATGAATTATTCTAACTCTTTCCACCAAGTAGGCATTTTCGTATTTATATCTTTAATTTTTAGTATCTCTACTAATTTTTTTCGATCTGATTCTATTGATTATTTATCTAAAGGATTTGATAAAGTTGAATCTTTAGATGATTTAAATTTAAATAATGATGAGGGTATTAAAGAGGTCAGTTTAAAAATTGCTCAGGATTTATTTGAAAAGAAAATACTTTTTATAGATGCCAGAGCTAAAGAATATTACCTTGAAGGCCACATTCCTGGTGCAATTTGTTTTGATGATTTCGATTCTCTTGCAATGGAAATCGATAATAGAATCCAAAATAATGAATTTTTTGTAGTTTACTGCAGCGATGATGACTGTGGTTCAAGCGAAGAACTTTCATATCAGTTGCTTGATGAAGGATTTACTAGTATTTATTTATTTCGAGGCGGTTGGAAGCTGTGGATAGATAATAAAATGCCTATTGAAAAACCATGAATTACTTAAAAAGTTATTCTATATTAATATTAAGAATTATTGTTGGCTCGGTTTTCTTATGGGCTAGTCTAAGCAAGATCATAGATCCTTCAAAGTTTGCTAGAGAAATTTCAAATTATCATGTTATGCCATTTGGTTTAGAGAATACGATTGCTATCTTTTTACCATGGTTAGAGTTTTTTATTGGCTCTGCACTCATTCTTGGAATTATGGTTGATGGTTCGGTAATCATATGTGCATCCCTATTAATTATGTTTAATATACTTGTGGCGCAAGCAATGGTTCGAGGTTTTAACATAGAATGTGGATGTGGCCTAAAAGAGGGTGAGCTAGTTGGTTTTCAAAAGTTATTTGAAAACTTTACCTTTTTAGGATTCTGTGTTTTAATTTATTTTAGAAAAAATAAATTTTTGGAAATATTTCCAAAAACAGAATTGTCTGATAAATAACATAGATGTAAATTTATACTATGCGAGAGTAGCTCAGCTGGTAGAGCATCACGTTGCCAACGTGAATGTCGCGAGTTCGAATCTCGTCTCTCGCTCGCGATAATAGCCTTACCTGATTTTTTCATGTAAGGCTATTTTGATTGCAATTGAGTATTTGTTATCTATTTTTTTGATTTTTATACTTTTCGTATTGTTGATGTGGATTATTTAGGTAAATTATTTTGAGTTTTCTTTGCTATCATTGTGTTTTAGTTAACATTAGTTTGTCCTAATCAACTATGTATTACATCGTATATAGCATCGTACTCTTGAAATATCATAGGTTATTAACCATTTGAAGATAATATATATTATAATTTTTGCTTTTTTAGGGAATTATTTGTTTTCTCAAACTTGTGCTTTTGATGGTAAAAGTGTCGTCCCACTTGGCTCAACAGAGATAGTAAATAAGGAGGCCTTAGCTCTTTATAAATGCTCTAATGGTCATCAGATGTGGTTAGCTAATCATGAAATTAAGTTTAGTAAAGAATCATTAAATAAAACTATTAGTTCAGATAATAAGAATATTGACCCAAAAAATATGCAAGTAGAAAAAGATAAGGTTAGTGATTCAGAATTGCGAGTTTCTAACTATGAAGTTTCTAAAGATTTTGTAAGCAAAATTAATGATTCTCAAAATATAAATACTAAAATATTATCTGATAACTTAAATGTGGCTTCTAAAAATAAAAATGTTGATTCTTCAGGTTTTACTGCTGTCAAAAAAAGAGAGACTATGTCTAAAAAGGAATCTCAGAGTTCAAAATTTTCAAGTTCTTTAAATATTCAAAAATTTGGGCTTGAAACACTTTTGCACAAGAAAATTGAAAGTGACAGGCAGTTTTCTGAGAAACTTGATAATGAAAAGTCTGAACTACTCCACTTGATGTATACTCAAAAAAAGTTATTTGATAAAATAGATAATAATAGATTCTCTTTTAAAAAATACCCTATTTTTTCATATTCCAACATGTTGTATATTGCTGTATCTATTGCATTTACATCGTATTTAATTTTTTAATTTTTTATAATGGCTCCTCCTGGAGCAATTTTTTATATTTAGACATATAATATCAATTCATATGTCGCAATTTATTAAAAATACTTTTTTGTTTTTTCTTTCACTCCTATTGGTGTTTACAAATCTATATGCAATTAATAAAATTCCTGTTTTGGGAACAGTGGAAGACGTGAATGGTGTGTTGCTGCCAGACGCGTTAATAACTTTAAGTAGGCAAAACAACAGCGCTGTTTCAAATCGATTTGGTGAGTTTGATCTTGGGCGTATTTTTCCAAACGATACAATGTATGTAATTGTTGATGGTTTTCAAAAAAAAGAATTCATGCCTTCATCTAATATGAGAATAAAGCTATTTCCTAAATCTATTATACAAGAAAAAATAAATAACGTAAGAAATGGCCAGACGCTGATTATTCCACCGGGTATTCATTTTGTTTATCCAGATTTCAATGTTGATAGTACATTTGGTCTAATTATTAGTAATAAATCAAACGTTACAATCCAAGGATCTGAAAAGTCAGAGATAAGGTTATTGAAACAGGACGCGGATATTTTACATATTTTTAAATCAAATAATGTTATTATAAAAAACCTAATTATTAGTTACGAAGATTTAGAAAAAAGAACAAAGAATTTTAGTATATCCAGAAGTCAAGCTGTTGATTTTCCTGATGCTTTAGCCTTGGCAAAAAATCTTTATGGGGAAAGGTCATTTTTTAAATATGATGGTAGTCTACATCATACTAGAGGTTTTAAAGAACCTTTTATAGAACATAATTTAGCGAATGTTGTCAACATTGTGAATTCATCAAATATAACTATGGAGGGTGTAAGTTTAAGTGGATATGGAAAAGTATGCCTAGCCGGACAAAACTCACGAAATATTTCTATTAATAACTCTGTATTAAACAATGGTATTTATGGAACAGTATTGGAAAATTGTCAAAACGTTAGTATATCAGAGTCAATTATTGCGGATAATGTAGAGTTGTATTATCACAAAAATAGTGACATGAATTACGTTGATAATAAAATCAAAATTTTAGGGTACCATATTCCAGAACTTATTTTTGTTGAAGGTGGTTCTATAGAGATGCTGGATGAAACTATTATTCCACCACCAAAACCCACTTACCTTATTTCTGGAAGTTTTAAAATGAGTAAGAAAGAAATTACGTTTGATGAATATGACTCTTTTTGTTTGGCTACAGGTAGAGGTTTACCAGATGACAGTGAGTGGGGTCGTGGGGCTAGACCTGTTATAAATATATCTTACGATGATGCTGAATTGTATTGCAAATGGCTAAGTGAGCTTACGGGAAAGAAGGTCAGGCTACCCAATGTTACTGAATGGGAATTCGCTGCTAGGGGTGGTTTAAAGGGTGGCGATGATTATTCATATAGTGGCAATAATTTGTTGGAGCCAGTAGCTTGGTGTAAATACAATGCAAATAAGATGACAGAGCCCGTTGGCCTCAAAGCTCCTAATGAACTAGGACTATTTGATATGTCTGGAAATGTATTTGAATATTGTAGTTCAACAAACGACAGTATGATCGTTCTGAAAGGTGGATCTTGGGCAAATAGTGGAGTTAGCTGTAGAGTTGCAGATGAAGTTGTAAGCAGTATAAATCATTGGGATGATAATATAGGCTTTAGAATAGTTCAAGGTGATTAGGCATTAGAAATCTAATTATTATTGTTCTAGTTAAGCTTTTTTTATTTATTGATTGTCTTCATGCAATCTTACCTTCAGGATTTGTTTACCTTGATTCAATTGTCCCGACAGTAAGAATTGATTTAAAGTATTTTAGTAAAGATAATTTTATCGGTACTAAAATTAATGGATATGATTCAAATAGGTGTATCATATCAAAAGACGCCGCTTTCGCTTTAAAAAATGTACAAAATGATTTAAGTCACTTTAACTATGGGTTGAAGGTTTTTGATGCATATAGGCCGCAAAGATCAGTCGACCATTTTGTAAAATGGGCTAGAAATAATAATCAAAAAATGAAAAGTGTTCATTATCCAAATGTGAATAAGAAAAATTTATTTAAGGAAGGATATATTGCTTCTAAGTCAGGTCATTCAAGGGGTAGCACGGTAGATTTAACTATAATTGATTTTGAAACAGGGTTAGAACTAGATATGGGTACATGTTACGATTTTTTTGGTGAAGAATCATGGATCACATTTGAGAATATCAATGTAGTTCAAAAACAAAACCGCCTACTTCTTCAATCGGTTATGAAAAAATATGGTTTTAAGCCTTTAAAGGCCGAATGGTGGCATTTTACGTTACATATTGAGCCTTTTCCCAATAAATATTTTAATTTTAAGATTATTTAAAAATAATGGTTCGATATAAAAAGATAGCTGTTATTTTATGTTTAGTTTCTCTTTCAATTGCAGAAGATATCAAACCTAGTTACGAGCAAACTTCAATTAAAATTATTAATTCTCTTAAATCAGATAGTGTTGGTTATAATAGATTATCTTATCTTTGTGATATGTTTGGTCCAAGGCTTAGTGGTTCAAAAAATCTTGAAAAAGCAATCGACTGGATTATAAAGGAAATGAAACTCGATGGATTATCTAATGTAAAAGGTGAAAGAGTAAAAGTACCTACTTGGATAAGAGGGGAGGAATCATTGCAAATTCTAGTTCCGTATATAAAAGATTTGAAAATTCTTGGAATAGGTGGTAGTGTTGGTACACCTAAGGCTGGAATTAGTGGAGAAGTTTTAGTACTAAATAGTTTTGATGAACTAGAAGAAGTAAAGTATAAAGCAAGGGGAAAAATTGTTTTATTTAATGTGCCTTTTACTACGTACGGTGAAACGGTAAAGTACAGATATGATGCTCCTAACAAAGCTGCAAAGTACGGTGCAAAAGCGACTTTAATTCGTTCTATAGGATCTTGGTCTATGAATACGCCGCATACTGGTACAATGGGAGAATATACTTATCACAAAAAAATTCCCCATGCTGCTATTACTTCTGAAGATGCAATGATGATATCGAGGATATCTAAAAGAGGACAAAAAGTAGTATTAAAATTAAATATGGATGGAAAATTTGTCGAAGATAGGTGGTCTAGAAATATCATTGCCGAACTTAAAGGTTCTACTTACCCGGAAGAAATCATTGTAGTTGGTGGGCATATTGATTCATGGGATGTCGGGCAAGGTGCACATGATGATGCTGGTGGTTGTGTAGCTGCTTGGCGTGCTGTTACTTTAATTAAAGAATTGGGATTAAAACCACGAAGAACTATCAGAATAGTCTTATGGACAAATGAAGAAAATGGTGGAAAGGGAAATGAAAATTATAAAAATGAACATTTATCTGAGTTAAATAATCACATACTTGCTATAGAATCTGATGGTGGTGTTTTTGCGCCTCAAGGTTTTGGTTTTACAGGAAGTGAAAAAGCTAGAGATTACATTCTAGATATTGCATCCTTACTTGACCCAATTGGAGCTGGGACCATTACTAATTGGGGTAGAGCAGCAGACGTAGCGCCATTAAATGATAACGGTGTTCCAGTAATGTCTCTTAATGTTGATAATTCTAAATACTTTTGGTACCACCACACAAATGCTGATACTTTTGATAAAATTGATTTTCGAGAATTTAATAACTGTATAGCTGCCATGGCGATAATGAGCTATGTTGTTTCTGATATGGAAAAAAAGTTGCCAAGGTAAATCACAATTATAAGATATGTTTTATAAAAATATATACATAAGACTATTTCTATTAATTGTTATTATAATTCTACTCCATAAATATGCTCCAACTCCTTTAAAATACCCTAAGACCAATATGAATAATAATATCAGTGACAATTACCACGGTAAAGAGGTAAAAGACGAGTACAGGTGGTTAGAGGACGAAACCTCAGTACAAACTGATGCGTGGATTCAAAAACAAAACGCGTTTACTGACAGATATATAAGAAAAATCCCCTTTCGTAAAAAGATTCAAAAAAGGCTTAAAGAACTTTGGAACTATCCAACCATGAGTATGCCATTTATTAAAAATGATAAAATTTATTTTTACAAAAATAATGGCCTTCAAAATCAATCTATTTTATACGCGAAAACGAACATAGAAGATTCTGATTCCTCAGCAAAAGTAATAATAGATCCTAATAAATTATCTAAAGATGGAACTGTAGCTCTTAGTGGTATATATTTTTCAAATGATAACAAATACCTTGGGTATTCAATCTCAAAATCTGGCTCAGATTGGAGAGAGTTTTTTATTAAAGATTTATCTTCAGGGAAAAATTTAAATGACCATCTGCAGTCGATTAAATTTAGTGGAATGTCCTGGGTCGATGATGGTTTTTATTATAATGCTTTTCCTCAACCAAAGGATGGTCGCGAATTATCTGAGATTAATCATAGTAGCAAAGTATTTTTTCATAAATTAGGCACAAGTCAAGACGCAGATCGCTTGGTTTTTTCCGATTCTAAAAACCCAAAAATAAATAATTACCCATCAACAACAAAAGATGGTGGATTTTTAATTATTTATAGAACTAAAGGGACATACGGTAATAAACTATTAGTTAAAGACTTAAGAAATGAAGGCAGCGATTTTGTAAGTATTATTAATGATTTTAATTCTGAGATAGATATTATTGATAATCTTGATGGTAAGCTTTTAGCTATTACAGATAGAAATGCACCTAGAAAGAAGGTTGTCTTAATAGATCTAAAAAATCCAGAAGAAAATAACTGGGATACTATCATTCCTCAAAATGATAATATCCTTACATCGGTTAACATAATAAACAATAAACTAGTTGCTCATTATATGGTTGATGTCCTTTCTAGTTGGATAATTCATGATTTGAAAGGTGAATTAATTCAAAAAGTAGAATTACCAGGGCCTGGAATATCTTATGGATTTGGTGGTAGTAAAGAACAATCTGTTTCTTGGTATATTTTTGAATCGTTGGTTCATCCTCCCACGGTTTTTATGTATGACTTTGATAAATTCAAATCAGATTTACACTATGATTCAAAAGCTAAGTTCGACAAAGATAGATTTATCATGAAGCAAGAGTTTTATTTTTCGAAAGATGGTACAAAGGTTCCAATTTTTATTGCTCATGAAAAAGATCTCGTTTTAGATGGTTTGTCTCCTACTCTGCTATATGGTTATGGAGGATTTAATATATCTGAAAAGCCATATTTTAATAAAACAATTCCAGTGATACTTGAAAATGGAGGTGTATATGCTATCGCCTGTATTAGAGGAGGTGGAGAGTACGGTCAGGATTGGCATAGTCAGGGGATGCTAGAAAAAAAACAAAATGTATTTGACGATTTTATTGCTGCGTCAGAGTTTTTAATCACCCAAGGTTTTACTTCACCTGATAGATTAGCAATAAGGGGCGGCTCAAATGGAGGAACATTAATTGGTGCTGTTCTTAATCAAAAACCTCACCTTTTTCGTGTCGCGTTTCCAGAAGTCGGTGTTATGGATATGCTAAGATATGAAAAGTTTACGATAGGCTGGGCATGGGCTGTTGAATTTGGGTCTGTCGAAAATAAAAATAGTTTTGTGAACTTATTATCATATTCACCATTACATAATATTAAAAAGAAATCATATCCTTCTGTTCTAATATATACCGCTGACCATGATGACAGAGTTGTTCCTGCTCATTCATATAAATACGCAGCCAAGCTACAAAGTAATCAAATGAATGATGTAGATCCAATTCTAATTAGGATAGGTACAAAAACTGGTCATGGTGCAGGTAAATCGACAGAAACAAAGATAAGAGAATATGCTGAAAAATGGGCTTTTATGTTTTATGAGATGGGAATAAAGTACTAAGAAACAATCTTATCGATATCATCCCTTATTAGGATTAATATTGCTGATTGAGGGACAATAAGGTACCCTTTTTGTTCTATTTCAAGCTCAATTGCAGCTTTCCCTAGATAAAGGGCATAATCACCAATCTCTGCTTGAGTAGGAATATATTTAACATCGCTCTTAGAATCATTCCATGGCTCATCAACAATATCATCAGGAGCCCCTAATGGTATACCAGGACCGACCTCAACAACAATACCAGCTTTGACTTCTTGCTTTTCAATAACACTAGGAGGGAGGTAAAGCCCCGCTGGAGAAGTCTTATCACCTTTGTCGGGTCGAATTAAAAGTCTGTCACCTACAACCAAGATTTGTTTATTCTTACTTTTCACTTGATAAACCCACTAAAGAATATATTGTAAAGTTTAATTATTTTTAGAATCTATTACAGTGGGTGGTGTTTCTTTTGGTTTGCTACCCCAATAAGAAGGGCGTGTATTAAGCATATAAAATAGATTTTCAGAAGTACGATATACTATATCTACACCAATATTTCTGTAAAAGTTGTGAGCATAGTCTTGACCTTTATTGCTAAATATAGTCGACGCTATCAGCTTGTCATCCTGAAAAACTGATAAGAGCTTTCCAGAAACGGTATCAACGCCAAATGTAACCCATTTATTTGGATTTTTTGACATAATCATATCATAAGTTCCACCGATAACTTTTTCAAAGAATTGGTCGATTTGCCTATCTTTAACAACTAATGAATCATTATCAAGGATAGACCAAACTGTGTCAGTTTTAAAAAGAGTGATTGATTCACCAGAAGAATCTTTGAGGATAATTTTATTAATAATATCTGTATCTAAATCAAATATTGTTTCAGAGGTGCCTATGTACCTATTTTGTTGTCCTTGATTGATAAAATAAAGAAATAACAATATGCCAAAGGCGATGAGTAAGTACTTTAGAGATTTATTCATATATTTGTTTTAGTATATCTGCTTTTGTTTTTTCATTCTTTGATCTGTAGAAGCCTAATCCAACGATTATTAGAGAAGGTAAAAGGACATTAGCCCATTTCCATCTAGTTCTTGTTCCGTCTTCAATTTCATCAAGAGGCCTATTAGTTATTTCACGAGAACGAAGCGCAATAAGTTCTTTTTCACCTGCTAAATAATCAATAGCGTTCATTAAAAAGACCATATTCTCAGGAATAGACATTCCTGCATCATCTGCTAGAAACTTTGAATCAGAAACTAGAATTAACTCCCCACCGGTAGCTAGCCTAGAGGCAGCGCCAACAATTTTACTATCCTGATTTAGGTTTTGGAGAAACGGGTTATTTTTTGGATCAGGACTAAGCATAAATCTACCCGCCATAATGCCAGATTTATTAGAACTTGAAAATAGATCTGTCACCCCAATTACTTCGTCGCTTAGTAATGTATCTAGGACTATTTCACTTGGGAAAAAGACATGTATCTGCTCGAGACCACTAACCACTAGTTCCTGATCATTAAAATCCTTAATTATTGGAAGAAATGGATATTCCATTGGTACGTTCATCCGGATAAAACCCATTTGTTGTTGGACTTGCACACGTCCACAAGATTTATCTAGAACTAGATTTTTGTTTATAATTAGGCCGTATGATTTTAACAAAGAAAATATATTTGAGTTTATTGGATTTGCTTGCTGAACTTGCATGTCAGTTAAAACAGCGCCTTGGGCCATAAAAATGTTTTTGCCAGAATTCATAAAACTTTGAATATTAGCAATTGAATTATCGTCTAGAGTATCCGTAGCTCCACTTATTAACATTACATCAATATTATCCATTATTAAATCTTCATTTGAAAGATCTAATGATTGAACATTATGGTGTTGTCGTAATTGATTAGAAAGATTTTCAGTTTTAACCACTTCGGTTGTTGAAAGGTTCACAATACCCACTGTTTTTTTATTTGTATTTACAAGAGTTTTAATTTTTGTTGTTATTAAATATTCTAAACCAGTAGCAGTTTGAATAACGGGTATAGTCTCTTTTTTATCCTCATAAAGCATCACCATTCCTAAATATACTTTCTTAATCTCTAACTTGTCATCTTCAACGACCTGCATCTGAACAGGTTGTATACCATCCTTTTGTGCTTCTTCTTGTAGTTTTTCATTAGATTCCGGATCAGTAAAGAAAAATCGAATGTTATCAGACTTGGCTTCATACTCTTCAAGCAAATCTTGTAAATATCTTTTAGTATTAGATAGCTCGCCAGGGAGATCGTTAGAGAAGTACACCTTCATAGTTAATAAGTCGTCAATTTTATCTACGATGTTTTCGCTAGAGCTACTCAGAGAATACATTTTGTTGTCAGTAAGATCAAAACGTTTGTACCAGTTTCTACTAATTAAATTGAGTAATAATAATGCTCCTATTAAAATGAGAAGATATATTGTGAGAGAATTTCTATTTTTTACTAACATGTATTTAACTCCATCTCCGAGACTCTACAAGTCTCGTGGTTAGAAAAAGGAAAAAACCTATCACAGAACCGAAATAAATAAGATTTCGAGTGTCGATAACGCCTCTAGATATGTTGGAGAGATGATATTCAACGCTTAAATATTGTATCGTACCAGCAAGTAAATCCGGCATAAAGATCAAAACTTTATCAAAAAGCCAAAAAACAAAAATAATAGCGATGCCTACAATAAAAGAAATAACTTGATTATCAGTAACCGCGCTTGAAAACATACCAACAGAAGCATACACTGAACCAACAAGCAGTAAACCTAGGTATCCAGTAAAAACAGCACCATAGTCAATTGAGTTTCCAAAAGAGGAAAGAGTAATAAAATGTAATGATGTAGTCAAAAGTGCTATGGCAATGAGTGCAACTGCTGATAAATATTTACCAACTACGATGTCTCTGTCGTCGATAGGAAGTGTAGAAATAATTTCAATTGTACCAAGTCCTTTTTCTCTTGATATGAGTCCCATTGTTATTCCCGGGATAAAGAATAGGTAAACTAAGGGTACAATATTAAAAAGTGTCCTTAAATCAGACTGACCATAAAGAAAAAACGTTGTTGTAAAGAACCATCCGTTCAGTAGCGCAAAAACGACAAGAAAAACATATGCCATTGGGCTATCGAAAAACGATTTTAGCTCCCTTTTAAAAATTGTTAGAGTGTTATGCATTATGAAGGCTTACCATTGCTTGTTAAGTTTCGAAAAATATCCTCAAGGTTTTGTTTTGTGGCTACCATTTCTAAAATAACCCATTTTTTAGAAACGGCATAATTGAATATATCAGCACGAGGATCTTTGTTATTTGAATATTTAATATTAATGTTAGTGTAAGAATCGTTTTTAGTAATGCTATCTATATCAACAGATGGAATAGTCGCTTTCATATCTTTAATATCATTTTCATTAGCATTACTAACATCAATACTTAACTCAACTTTACCGCCAGCCGAATCTTTGAGAAGCGATTCACTAGAACCATCAGCTACAATAGAACCTTCATTGATAATTATGATTCTATCAACGGTAGCTTGTATCTCTTGTAAAATATGAGAAGACATTAAAACAATTTTTTCTTTTCCAAGTTTTTTTATTAATTGTCTTATTTCAACAATCTGGTTTGGATCTAATCCAGTTACCGGCTCATCAAGAATTAGTATTTTTGGGTCGTGAATCATCGCAGCTGCTAAGCCAATTCTTTGTTTATAACCTTTAGAACAGTTGCCAATGGTTCTATGAGCAACAGCATTTAAAGAACATTCTTCAACAACTTTTTGAAATGCATTTTTAAAGTCGTTACTGGGAATACCTCTTATATCTGAAATAAATTTAAGATAATCATGAACTCTCATTTCACTGTAAAGGGGATTGAGCTCAGGTAAATAACCTATATCTTTTTGTATATCCGATGTGTCATCTTGTATGTTTCTATTTCCATAATAAACGTTGCCTGATGAAGGTGAGATATAACCAGTCATTATTTTTAACGTTGTGCTTTTTCCGGCACCATTAGCACCAAGGAAACCAACTACTTGACCGTCCTGCAATTCAAAAGATATAGACTTTACTGCCTTTACGTCATCATAGTTTTTAGATAAGTTGTCTACTTTAATCAAAATATGTTCTCTGCCTTTTTATATTGTTAATGTTTAAATAATTAAAAAGTTCCAAAAATTTTAGACGAAATATTAATACGAAATATTTTTATGGTAAAATAATATTTTGGTTTGCGCACAAATATATAAATAATTTTTTGTCTATGTCTATATAGTCTTATATATAGTAGAATGTTTTTTAAGTTTTAATAAAACTTGACAATAGTATTTATTTGAAAATAACTTATGATAACTGATTTATGTATATCAGTGTTGTCGACAAACAATAACAGTTAACTAAAGGAGAATAGAATGAAACGTTTCTATAGATTATTTATCTCTCTTCTCGTCATCGTCGGTATCGTTGCAGTAGCTCCAGCTACTACAGTTGAAACCAAAACAGAGCAATGCGCAGTCAGTGCAGGTTCTTGTGGTGGTGGAGATTTCGTTTATGCAGATGCTGCAGATGATATCAAGAAAAAGAAGAAGAAAAAGAAGAAGAATAAAAAAGGAAAAGAAGGAAAAGGCAAAAAAGGCGGTTCTTGGGGTAAGTGGAAGTCCAAGTGGAAGAAGAAAAGCTCTAATTAACTTTTTCTTTTCTAAATAATAATAAAAAAGGCGCTTATTTGCGCCTTTTTTATTTTAGGAAGTTGCCTAAAAATTTTGCTACTTTCTCTTTACTTGTACAATCATTCTTAAAAACTTTTAGTAGGATAAAAAATGATAATATATAAAATATTAGTTTGTTTGTTTTTAGCTGTACCTGTATTCAACTTAACCTATGCGCAAGATGATGTTGAAGAAAATAGCTCTGAGTCTTCGCATGACTTGTATATCGCTTTTGATCAGACCAGTGGGAATACAAATAATTTAGTTTCTGGCGCTGAATACAGTTTTTCTTTATTAGGAGATCTCTCATCACTTACTGATACAGAATTTTCTTTTTCCCTTAGCGGTAATTACGCTACCCTGGAAGACGAACCATATGCTTTAGATGGTAATGTTCACACACAACTAGACCTCTGGGCAAATCAAAAATACTCTCCTTTTTTGTTTTTTGACTATAGTTTTGATCGTTCATTAGGCTTAATCAATAGAACAAACGTAGCGCTTGGTGCTAAGGTGAGGCTAGGTAAAATCTTTTCTCTTAGCTATGCTTTTATGTTTGAAGAGGAAGAATATGATTCAGTAGAAACTTTTTCTAGACATTCGTTTCGTCCTAAAATAAAATTAGTTTTATCTGAAGGCGCTCTTTTTATGGACTACCGAGCTTTTTATAAGCCACGAGTTGAGGACTTTAATGATTATCTGCTTGAGAATACTTTAGTTCTATCTATTGCAACATTTTATGAGGCGTTATCTGTAGACATTACATTGCAACATAGTTATAATAGTAAATATGAGGGAGACAATAAAGTTCTCAAACCTGCAGAAGAATGGGAAAGTGAATACGATTCCGACTATGGAGATTTTGTATCTAAAGAGACTTTCTATAAAGATACAGATTTGTCCGCTTCCATCGGTTTTAGTTTATCTTTCTAAATCTTTTTTTAATGAATTCTTAAAAACGGGCGCAATTACACTTGCGCCTTTTATTTATACTATGGACTATAATCACCTAAAAATCGAAAAAAAGTGGCAAAAGTTTTGGGAGGATAACAATACTTTTAAAACTGAAGATTCGAAAGAAAAAGAAAAATGCTATATTCTTGACATGTTTCCTTATCCCTCTGGTTCAGGTCTACATGTGGGGCATCCTCTTGGCTATACTGCCACAGACATATATTCTCGCTTTAAAAGACTAAATAATTTTAATGTATTACATCCTATCGGTTGGGATGCTTTTGGTCTACCTGCTGAGCAATATGCACTAAAAACTGGCACCCACCCAAGCATTACTACTGAAAAAAATATAAATCGGTATAGGAAACAGTTGAAAATGCTTGGCTTTTCCTATGATTGGGATAGGGAGGTAAACACAACCGATGCCAACTATTATAAATGGACACAATGGATTTTCTTGCAACTATATAAAAAAGGACTCGCCTATGAAGCTGAAGTGCCAGTTAATTGGTGTCCTGAATTAAAAGCAGTTTTATCAAATGAAGAAGTCGTTGATGGAAAATCGGACATAGGAGGACATCCAGTTGAGCGCTTGCCGATGAGACAATGGATGTTCAGAATTACTGATTATGCAGAATCTTTGTTGGAAGGACTAGAGGATTTAGATTGGCCAGAAAGCGTAAAAGAGTTACAACGTAATTGGATTGGAAAATCAAATGGTTGCGAAGTTAACTTTAAGGTAAAATATTTAAATCAAATTATTACTGTATATACAACTAGGCCAGATACGCTTTTTGGTGCTACTTACATGGTCCTTTCTCCAGAGCATCCAATAGTAGATAAACTCGTATCCAAAGATCAAGTAGTAGAAGTAAGCGATTATAAGAAACTCGCCTCAATGAAGTCGGATTTTGATCGAGGGGAAATCAATAAAAACAAATCTGGTGTGTTTTTAGGTTCTTATGCTATAAATCCAGTAAATAATGAAAAGATACCAATCTGGATTGCTGATTACGTCTTGATGAGCTACGGCACAGGGTCAATTATGGCCGTACCGGCACACGATGAAAGAGACTATGAATTTGCAAAGAAATTTAAACTACCTATTAAAGAAGTTGTTTCAGGTGGAGACATTGAAAAAGAAGTTCATAAAGACACTGATCATGGAGTTATGGTTAATTCGTCAAACAATCGAGATCTTGATTTAAATGGCTCTAGTATCGAATCAGCGATTGAGCAGGTAATTATTTGGCTTGAAAAAAAGCAATTAGGTAAAAGAAAAACTCAGTATAAGCTTAGAGACTGGCTTTTTTCTAGACAGAGATACTGGGGTGAACCAATTCCAATAATTCATCAAAAAGATGGTAGTGTAGTACCTCTTGATAATTCAGACCTACCTTTAACACTTCCACAAGTAGAAAAATATGAACCTACTGGTACAGGAGAGTCTCCTTTGGCTGGTATATCTGATTG
>Ga0257114_1000872_pt1 | contig 22764 bp, 30 predicted proteins | sample SI112_10mmetaG_FD_190149 | JGI IMG/M metagenome (GOLD analysis project Ga0257114, IMG submission 190149) | Marine microbial communities from Saanich Inlet, British Columbia, Canada - SI112_10m | ecosystem: Environmental > Aquatic > Marine > Inlet | place: Canada: British Columbia | collected...
GCTGAGGGTAATGAAATTACTTTTACAGATAGAAAAACAAATCTAAACGTAACTGCTTCTGTTGAAGAAGTAATGAATAAAATTAAAAAATATATTGACCATATGATTGATGAGGCAAATAAGCCTTCAGCAGCCGCTTTAAGAAAAGCAGCAGAGACTGAGGAAGATCCTTTTAAAGGCGCGATGAAAACAATTCAAAAAATGGACACTGAGGAAGAAGAAACAAAAGAAAAACTCAATAAGGATGGTTTAACAAAAGATGAGGCTGAACTTAAGGGCGTTTTAATTGATATTAAAAAAATGGTTGATTCCGGTAGCTGGATGCACATTGCTCCGTTATTTGGTTTCAGTGGCGCGCCAGGTGTTAGACAATGGTTTATGAAATTTCCTGAAATGAAACACAAAATAGGCGTTGCTGCATTAAGAGGCGTTCCGGGCCCTAGCAAGATAATGGAGCAGATTAATTATTTACATGATGATGTAATTAAATTTTTTATTGATGACTCAAACGTTCATGAAGGAAAAAAAGGTTTAATGTCAATTATGATTGATGAATTAAGTGGAAAAAAGAATTTAACTGATGATGAAAAAGCAGATTTAAAATTATATCGTCAATTAAAAACAGATTTTCTACAACTTGCTGATATGATTCAAATGGAAGACATTCCTACGCTACAGGACAAGCCAGAATATCAAGATTTAAAAACAAAACCCGGCGGGGCAGTTCTTCAATTCTTTATAGGTAATATATTTGATAGGGTCTTAAAGAATGTTTATAATGATTGGCAAAGTAATGCACAATCAATGCTAGAATCTGAAGGCGTTAAGTCAAGCGAAGCTAAAAGATTATCACAACATTTCACCGGCTTAAAGAAAGTTCCTGATTTTGCAAATCTCAAAAAAACAGCAATAAGTTTTATTGATGCAGGAATAACTAAAGAAAAGTTTTTTAAGTTATACGAAAAGTCTTATAAATGGTTTTTTACTAATGTTGCTGAAGGTTTGGAAACAGATGCTAAGCTTAAAAAAGATAGAGAATTTTTTGAAAGCTCCAAAACAAACCTTTACAAACCTAACGGAAGGTTAAATATTTCTATTATTAAAAAGATTAAAAAACTCTTAATAGAAGCGATTAATAATTATAAAGAAGATTTAGGAGTACAGATTGCAACAAATAGAATTAAGGCAATGCTATCACAAGCAGAGCAAGAATTTCCTCAGTTAAAGTTGTCAGCTGATGCTCCTGGTGATTCTGACAACAAAGAAGATTTGCAAGAGTCTGCAAGAATATATTTAGAAAAAATTATAGAAAGGTACATATAACAGTGTCGTCATTATTAGAAAACATAATCAATAACAAGAATCAAAATTTAAAATTTGATTTTTCAAAAAGCATATTTGAAAACATAGCAGCAGTAAGAGATTTAAATCCTAGCGATAAATTGCCTATTGTTACAAAAAAAACTTCTTGGGAAACAATAAGTGATAAACAAGAAACTTACATGTTTAAATCTTATTCTTTTAAGTTTAATAAACATTTAATATATTTTGTAACTTCAATATTAGAAAAAGCAAACAACATTTACCATCACCCGATAATATTAATTAATGAAGATATTGTAGAAATTAAATTAATTACAAAAAGTATCAATGATGTTACTGAATTAGATCTTGAGTATTCAAGGTTTATTGATGAAATATATGAAGAAATCAACTACATCCTGGAGTTTTAATTGTCATTTTTTATAAGTAATTCTTTAAAAAACGTACTTGATGAAAAAACGTATTTAACACAAGATAGCACGACAAATAGTAACAGCGTTTACGCGGTTAAAACAAACGATAAAATACTTTTTTCTAAAAAAAATTTTGAAACTTTAACTTTTAATAAAAATTCTGACTTAAAGTCTATTAGCTTTTTTTTAACATTAGATCAAGTTAACAATATCTTATTTCAAAAAAGCAGTAAGTTGGAAATAACAACAAACTCCGATAAACATATTTTTCTTTTAAAAATATTAAAGATTGCAAAGGTTGATGATAATAAGTATTATTGTCAATATAAAATCTCAGGTGAAAGCAATGATTAAAATTACAAATAAAAAACAGCTAGAATTATTTTTAAAAAGTATATCTAAGAATGCAGTCAAGAAAGCAAATAATACTTTATTTGAAAATGTAGATCCTTACATAAGTAAATTTAAAAATAATCTTAAAGATGAAATGGAAAACCTTCAAGAGCAAGAAGAGGAAGAGGAAGCAGAAGAGGAACCAGTAGAAGGAGAAGAAGAAGAAGAAGAAGAAGCGCCGGAAGAAGAAGATGCAGCAGCTGAACAAGATTCAGAGGCTGAAGAATCTGGTGAGGAAGGCAAAAAAAGAAATCCTGCTGCTGAAAAAGCTTTAAGTCTAATTGATTATGAAAAAGGCTTTGATATATCTTTTGAAAATGTGTTAACTGCATTAAACACACTTAGGGCGGGTAAATCAACTAAAAATAAACAAATCAAAATAGAGCTTAGTGATTACTATGAAAGATTGACAGAAGACGAGCAAGGAGTATTATTACTTTATTTAAATGAACTAAGTAAAGTTTTGACAGGAGCAGTTGATGGGGACGAGGCTCAAGATCCTAGTGAACCATCGACTTATTTTAATATAAGGAAAAGAGATCGATCCGAACCTGATCCAAAAAATCGCGATGATAATTCAGAGAAAGAAGCTGGCATAGATACAGGCGATGCATCGAATGATCAACAAAATACTCAAGCAGGATTAGAGGATACAACTCCGCCAATTAAAGTTAATGAATCTCAAGATTTGAGTTTTGTATACCATAAATTAAAAAACATAAATAGTTGAAGGCGTAAAAATGAAAAAATACAATACCAGTTTAAAAATTCTCTTTAATGATCCTGTTATCTTCAATGAAGGGTTTAGTCGTTTAAGTAATATTTCTTTTGTTACTCAAAAAGGCGCGAAATGTGAATTAGATATACCAGAAGAATATCGAAACTTGTTAATGAAATACTTAACTGGTATACCGAATAAGACAAACACGTACGGCGCGCCGACTGGCGGTTTGGATTACACACAAAAAAGAATTACCAGTGACAAAAAAAATAGAGAGAAGCAACAAAAAAAAGAAGGCGGCGCTTTAGACGCTATAATGAAATATACGTCTACTTTTTTTGGTGCATATGCTTCTGAAATTCTTAATCGAGAAAATTTTGCAACTTTAATGGAAACGTTTAATATGTTTGTGATGGATAGTGTACCTTTTGTTTATTGTAAAGCGTTAAATAGAGTTATGAAAATGATGTTACCAATCTTAAAAATATATTTTGAAGAAATAGAAGACGTGGAAGAAGAGCCTCAGAAATCAGCGTCAGGTTTAAAGGGTCATGACAATGTTTTAACAGCAACTATTTATTATGAATACGGAAGAAAAGTTTTATTACCTAAAGTTTTTAAAGATGCTGTTGCCTATAATCAAAAAGTTAACAACTATAAAATTAAATATTTCAAAAGTGCGGCGGGCAAAGAAATGATTTATTCAATGTTGTTTTTTAAAAATTTCTCTAAAGAATTTCTTTTAAATGATAAGTTTGATGCAGATAAGTTAAAAGAAGATATAATAGAATTTAACGATATGTACAGGTTAAGTGCTTTAAAACATGAGAAAAAACCTTTAGATGCACTGTCAGCTTACGAATCGTTTGAGTCAGCTGTAGAGTTTGACGATTCAAATCTTTTATCTGTATCTAATACTATCAAGAAAGAAATTTCACAATCTAAAAATAACACCCGAAGTGGTGCAATTGCTTTTAAACAACGCCTTGTTAATGAATATACATTTTACTTAACTACAATTATAGAGAAAATATTTTACGATGATAACTTTGTCAGTAATATAACACCAGTATGTAAAAATGAATTAAATCAATTCTTAAACTTTTTAAAATCTAAATCAAAGTTTAGTTAAGCGAGTTAAAATGAGCACAAATATAAACGTTTCAAAAAAATGGATACCTGAAATCGTATATGAAGATGATGAAAATGGAATGACTTCTAGGATTCCTTTCGTCATGGTACCAAAAGAAGAAAAAATGCCTAAGATACTTTTTATGTTTGAAAGTAGAGAAACAGGTGAGTTTGAACCAGATATTGAAGGAAATCCGTTACCAATTGTTGATATGGAATTACATCAATACGCTGACATGTCATTTTTAAAAAAAGGATTATCGGCAGATTTATACGATAAAGTTAGAATATGTTTAGGACTTAAGTCTTTGAAAGAAGCTGTTACTGCCGGAAGTACCATTACAAATAAAATAAGAGAAAATTTAGAAAAATAACTTCTCTTTGAATAATTAAAATGGTATATTATAATAAATATTTAATTTTCTAAAGGAGAACATATAATGAGAATTAACGTTGATAGACTTTGTGAATTAGCTGGTGTTCCTGGTGCTAGACGTTCTCAAGGTGGTTTAATAAGAGAAGCAGCAGATCAAGATGCTAAAGAAGAATACGGTCATATGTCTGAAATGGCACCAGAATTAGAAAGCGCGTTAGAAGAAGATATGTCTTCTGAGCTTGAAGATGCTTTACCTGAAGGCGATGAGCATGGTCATGACGAAGGAATGCATGCTGATCACGATATGAGCGAAATGGATCGAGAGGACGAAGTGCTTGATATTGATGAAGCTGATTTGGTTAAAGAGCTTCGTCGTATTAAAGTTAAAATGCATGAAGCAAGAAAAATTGAAAAAAGACGTCAAGAAGACTTGCAAGAATCTCAACTTAAAGCAATTATTGATCAAGAAGTTAAAAATGTTTTAAAAGAATTAAATTTAAATTCCGGTTGGATTTACGGTAAAAACAAGCCATTAAAATCTAAAAAAGGATATACACATCAAGGATCTTTTTTGAAAGGATTTGGATTTAAATAATTGCAAAATAAATTTTTATAAATTTGCCTAATTTGATAGTATAATAAACTTGTAATTACAAGGAGATTATAAATGAGTTATCAAGTTGGGCAAATTTTGTATATGTGTGATGAAAACAAAATGAAAATAATACCATTGCAAGTAGTTGAAGAAATAACTCGTACAAGTTTAAAGAATGGAAAAGAAAAAAATTACATAGTTATGTTTCCCGATACGAAAAAAACTCACGTTAATTTGTCAAGTATTAATCATAAAATATTTAAAGAAATTAATGAAGTTGAAGAAACGATGATTAAAAATGCAACTGACGCCATTAAAAGAATGAGGAAAGCAGCAGAATTATTATCTAATAGTGTATTTAAACAACAGCGGCAGCCTCCAGCTGTAATTAGCGAAACCATTCAAAATGATGCGCACGTGCAAGTAGAAACAAATAATGATATAATAACAGTGGACCTAGGCAATGGTGTTAAGGCCAAAATGAATTCATCAACTTTAGAAAAGGTAGCGAATCAATGAAAGTTTTATTTTTAGACGCGTATAATTTAATATACAGAGCACGCAGCGGTTTTACACAAGGTGAATATCCTGTTGTTTATAATTTTTTTAGAGGCGTACGGCCGTTAATTGAAAAATTCAATCCTGACAAGGTTTATTTTGTTTTAGAAGGTAGACCTTTGTTTCGAAACAAAATAAGTGAAGGAAATTATAAAGGAAATAGAAAATCAGCAGGTGAAGATTTTCATAGACAAAAAGCAGCAATTATAAATATTGTAGGTGGATTATTCCCCTTCGAATCTGTTCGTCATCCTGAGTTGGAATGTGATGATACAATTGCAACTTTAGCTTATAAGCATGCTGCAGATGGAGATGAAGTAACGGTTATTAGTTCAGATTCAGATTTTATTCAATTATTGAACATTGAAAGATACGACATACAAATTTATAATCCAGTAAAAAAGAAAATGATTGAAACACCTGAGTATGATTATGTTACATGGAAAGCTTTGCGAGGTGATGCTACTGATAATATTCCTGGTATCCCGGGTATTGGAGATAAAACTGCTACAAAAATAGTTAATGACCCTTTAAAGATGCAATCAATTTTAGAAAACAAAGAAAAAAGAGAAATATTTGAAAGAAATGTTAATTTGATTAGACTGGTTGATTTCTCAAACGACATGTCGAAATTAGAATCTAAAACAGGCACCGGTGATTGGGACATGATTGAGCAAACATTTGAAGATTTAGGTTTTGATTCGATGCTTAAAGAAAAAACATGGAATAAGTACAAAAAAACTTTTGAGGGATTATGATGTATTTAAATGATAATATACAAAAAACGTTAAGAGAGTTAGGAAAAATTAGCGAAAAAGAAGTAGTAAAAAAAGAAGGTGATATTTACGTTGCGTTTAACGTTATAACAAATGAAAGTAGAATATTAACAGCAGATTACAACTTAATTGAATCGTTGTCTAATAGAAGAGGTGACGATCGTTTTAAACAAATATTAAAAGGATAATATGGAAATCAAGAGAAAAGTATTTTTTGATGATCAATTTAAAATTGGAATTAAAAAAGGTGTCGATATACTTGCAAATGCTGTAAAAGTTACTATGGGCCCTAAAGGAAAGTTAGTATTGATACAAAGAGAAAACATGCACCCTATTGTAACAAAAGACGGTGTAACAGTTGCTCAGTCTATTAACTTAGAAGATGAATTACAGAACTTAGGCGTTAAAGTCATTAAAGAAGCAGCAAATAGAACAGCAGAAGAGGCGGGTGACGGAACAACGACTTCAACTGTTTTAGCTCAATCTATTTACAATGAAGGTCAAAAAATGTTGTCGGCCGGATATCAGTACGATTCTTTAAAATTAGGTATCGATAAAAGTTTGTCTTTAATCAAAGACGCATTAATGAAAATGAAAAAAGACATAACAAACAATGAAGAGTTAAATCAAGTTGCAATGATATCTGCAAATGGAGAAGAAGAGATATCAAATTTGATCGTTAAAGCAATTAAATCTGCGGGCGAAAACGGTAATGTTATTGTTGAAGAAGCAAAAGGGTTTAAATCAGAATTACATGTTGTTGATGGTTTTAAATTAGATCGAGGATATTTGTCACCATATTTTGTAACAGACAAAAACAAAATGACATGTGAATTTACTAAACCTTTAATTGTCTTGGCTGACTGTGAATTCAATGCTATCAAAGACTTAATGAAACCATTAGAAATGGCGCTGGAATCATCCAGACCTATCCTCGTGATCGCAAATGATATACAGGGTGATGCGCTTCAAGGATTAGTTTTAAATAGAGTTAAAGGATCATTAAGGGTGTCAGCAATTAAATCGCCAGGTTTTGGGGTTGCCAGACATGATATGCTTTTAGATTTGCAAGCAGTAGTTGGTGGTAAAGTACTAACACAAAGTTTTGATATGACTGATTTTCAATTTGAAGATTTTGGCACGTGCGAAAAGATTATAATCAACAGGACAACGTCAATGGTTATATCTAAAGAAACAAAAGACATTAAGCCGGCTGTTAAAAATAGAATAACAGCCATTAAAGAAAGATTAGAAGAACATTATCTTTTAGAAAGCGCTGAACACGAAGTTTTAAACTATAGATTATCACAACTTTCTGGGGGTATATCAATTTTAAGAGTAGGAGCTGCAACAGAATCTGAGCTTATTGAAAGATATGATAGAGTTGATGATGCTTTGAATGCAACAAAAGCAGCAATTCAAGAAGGTATTTTGCCTGGCGGCGGAGTTGCATTAGTCAAATGTATCGCTAGCCTTAAAAAAGAAATTTTAAAAGAAACTGATCCGGATATTATAGCTGGCATGCAAATTATGTGTCGTTCCATAACTTCACCTTTCAAACAGATAATAATGAATGGTAATGCGTCAGCTGAAGGGATATTAACTCAATTAGAAAATAAAGAAGATCGAAATACTGGATATGATTCCCGAAAAAAGATATTTGGCAACATGTACGAATTAGGTATTGTAGATCCTCACAAAGTTGTAAGGTGTGCTATTGAAAATGCAACTTCTGCTGCATCGATGTTATTAAATGCAGGATGTTGTATGATTGACGTGAAACAATCTTCTGACTTTGATAATTAATATTAAATCTTAATCAAGGTGTTGTGACATGAATACAATTAAAGAATTAGAAGCTTTAATAGAATCTTTATATCGTTTGGAGAAAAAATTATCTTCTTGTGTATTAACTTTAAAACTTGAAAGAGAAACACATGTCCCAGATTTGATGACAAGAATTAGGATATTGCCTGGTGTCTCTGTTGTTGCACAAAAAAACAAAGTTGCAAGATTTTTTGACGGTGATGCTCAATTACAAATAGCAGTTAAGTTTTTGGCGTTATCTGATGATTTATTAACAAATATTAAAACCACGTCTAAACAAATTAAAAAGTTGCCTGGCGTAAAATCAGTTGCTATTGATACGTATGAAAAACAAAAAATTACATTCAAAGGGAGGAAAATAGTAATTTAAATTAATTTTATAACGCAAATATATTTTGGAGATTAATATGGAAAATTTAATTGAAATATCAAACAAAGATATCGTTAACATGCCTAATGAGTTATTATATCAAAAATTCTTAGAAGTAAGGTCTGCGATTAACAAATTAAATAAACTTAAAAAAAGATCATTTGAATTAGAAATAGTTTATTGTTATTTTGTCAAAGAAATAGAAGAAAGAGATTAGAACATTAAATATTAATTGTAAATAAGCAAATTTGTGTAAGTTTGCTTATTTTTTTATATAATATTATTAATACTAAAAGGAGTAAAAGTTGAGTTACAGTAATACAATCGATCGATATTTTAAAAGTGTAAGTAAAATACCCTTGCTTACAAAAAAAGAAGAAGTTATGCTAGCAAAACGAATTGAAAAAGGAGATATGGCAGCAAAAAAGAAAATGATTGAATCAAATCTTCGTTTAGCAATCTCTATTGCTAAAAAATATGCAAAGTACGGAGGTAACATTGAAGATTTAATACAAGAATCAAACATAGGCTTGATAACAGCAGTTGAAAAATTTGATTGGAGAAGAGGGTTTAAGTTTTCTACTTATGCTTCTTGGTGGATTAAACAAGCAGCAACAAGACATTTAACTGCCAACAATTCACTGCTTAAAATACCTTCACATACAATTGATCATGCAAGAAAAATATTAAAAGTAATGAAAGAATATCAAGAAGAATTTAATTCAGAACCTAGTATAGCAGAAATTGCCAGTTTGTTAAGTCTAAAAGAAAAACATGTCAAACAGGCAATGTACGCGCTTAAGGCTAAGCATGTAAATTCAATTGACAAGCCAGCTAGCGATGACAATAAAAGAACAATTAAAGATATTTTACCTGATTCTCATTTGAACCCTGAGGATCTTTTACTTAAAGAATGTAATAAAAATAAAATATTGGAAATGTTTAAAAAACTTTCAAAAAGAGAAGAATTAGTATTGAGAATGCGTTTTGGAATTAGTGAAACATTAGAAAATGATAAAAACATATATGAAGTTAAAGGAGACAAATAATTATGCCAATGCCTAAAGGATATAAAAAAGAAACTGGATACGGAAGTAAAAAAGCGCTTGGTGGTAAATCATACCATGAAATAGCTGAAGAAATGAATAAACAAGATTTTAAAATGAACCACTCTACAGCAAGGAACGTATTTGTATCTGGGCTAATGAAGATTGCTGAAGGCGTTGCTACAATGCACGACGTTGACTATTCAAAAAAAGAAATTAAAAAAATTGCAATAGACCCAAGATTTCAAGAAGCTGTATCTGAGTATATGAAGGAAATTGAGCATGATCAATCACACGATATTAATAAATAACATAGCAAAAGAAACAGAGCTTTTAGAATCTTTAGAATGGGACTATGAAGCTTTGGAAGCGTTATATGAATATTTAAACATACACTTTTCAGGTAATAGTATCATTACACCCGATTTGATTCTTCAAGAAATCAAACAAAACTTTGGAGAAGAATGCGAAAAAGTTTTACGTAATTTATTTGTTGAAGTATCTATATCAAATGGATTGCACATATATGACCCAGATATTGAAAATTAAACCTGGCGATTTAGTTAAAAACATTACGATTAAAAGAAAGAAAAAACGAACTGGCGTAATTTTATCAAACTATTTCAAAGAAGTTGATTGGTTTTGTGTTCTTTGCAATGGTAAAAAAGAACGCTGGCATATAAGTAATATAGAAATTGTTTAAACTTTGGAGATTAATCATGGGAACACATTGGCCAAAACCTGGTATGAATAGCGTATCAGAGTATCAAGCATCTGGTTATACATTGCCGTTAACAGGATCCGCAAACATTAGGTATCTTAAATACGTTGCTAGTTCAATTACGTTTACAGAAGGAGTTGATGGCTCTGGCACTGAAGGTGCTTTTACTGTATATGATTCAGCTCATAATGCTTCAGAGACTGCTGTCATTGAAGCACCGTGCACATTTAAAGGGAAATTTTTAACCTTTAAATCTACAAAAAGTTGTATTGTAGAATTAACAAACATCCCATCAGCTTCATACGCAGAGCATGGACACCTTTCTGCGTCTTTTTCAGATCACAACGGTTAACTTGATGTGTTTCCTATTAAATTATTCCCCGGTGAATTGGTTGAAATAGAAAAAGCATCATTTATTTTATGTTGTTCGAGACAAGAAGTGTCGCACGAATGGATTGGAAAGGCGTTAGACTGTTCTTTGCTTTTTGGCCTAATACTATCAGAAGGTGAAAAATCATTTATGCAAGTCGTATATGATGATGAATGGGTCTCTACAGATAAATCACAAAAAATTATGTACAAAGTATATGTACTGGGTAAAATAATAAAATTAGATGAACGTTCTTTTGGGAGTAGATTGTGAGTAAAAAGAAAAAGAAAATAGTTGCGATATCAGGTGGCTTTGATCCAATTCATATTGGACATGTCAGAATGATACAAGACGCAAGAAAATTAGGAAATGTCATTGTTTTTTTGAATACAGATGATTGGTTAAAACGAAAAAAAGGCTATGAGTTTATGTCATGGGATGAAAGAGCAGAAATACTTTTAGGAATGAAAGGTGTAAAAGAAGTATATTCTGCAATGGATGATGATAATACTGTTTGCGAAGCTCTTAAGTTTTACAAACCTGATGTTTTTGCAAATGGTGGAGATCGAAAAATAGGGAAGGTGCCTGAATATCAAGTTTGTGAAGACTTAGGTATTGAAATGGAGTTTGGCGTCGGCGGCGATGATAAACCTCAATCATCTTCTTGGCTGGTTGATAACGTGAAGTACAAAAAAATTGATCATGGCGATGGGATAATATTTTAATGAAAAGGTTATTTTTATTTGATATGGACGGGACTTTAACACCTGCACGAAAAAAAATGAGTTATGATGTTTTGTCTGTTTTGGAAGAATTACAAAGGGTAGGTTGGGAAATAGGGATTATTAGCGGTTCTGACATGAATTATATTGAACAGCAGTGTTATTTATTATTCGACTTGACGCCTATTGATGTTACAAAAATACATTTTCTGCCTTGCAACGGTACAAAATATTATAAAAGCTTTAAAAAAGTTTGGGAATATGATATGGTGTCAAAACTCTCAAGTCAAATTGTTAAATCAATAATGCGACAACTATTAATATACCAAAACACAATTTTTACCACTCACCCTGATATGCCATTAACAGGTAACTTTTTTCAAATGAGAGGGTCTGTTTTGAACTGGTGTCCTATTGGAAGAAATGCTAGCCAAGAACAAAGAAATAACTGGTCTATTTTAGATAAAAAATATTCAATACGAAAAAATTATATTAATGCTTTTCGAACTGTTTTTGATCAAAAATTGTTAACTATTAAATTAGGCGGTGAAACAAGCTTTGACATATATCCTGACGGTTGGAATAAGACTTTCCCAATAAACAAAGATCCTTTCTTAGATTATAATCAAATATACTTTGCAGGTGATCGATGCTTTAAATCAGGCAATGATGAAGAATTGTACAATTTATTGAAATTAAAAGATAATTGCAAATCTTTTCAAGTTAACAACCCCAAAGAAACAATTAATATTATAAAAGAAACATTAGGAGAATCATGAAAGAAGAAGAAATAAATTTGTTGGTAAACTTAAGGCAAAAAACGTTAGAAAAATTTAATCGTTTAAGAGACTACAAAAGTAATAAAAATGCTATTATGAAAGAATTTGATCATGCTAAAGCATTACATGATGTAATAATTGAAATAGACAAAGTATTAAAAGATCATGTAAGTTTTTCAGATAAAAATTAAAAACTTGTTACATTTTTTTTAAATCCCTTCATATGTAAAAATATGGGGGGATTTTTTTATGTTGTTTTTTTTCATTGTGTTTTTGTTGTGTTGTGTCGAATCGTCCTTAATTAAAGTTGTAGATGTTAAACCTCAAATTGTGGTGCATCCACAAGAATTATTTTTTGGTCATATTCAAAGTGGTTATGAATCTGGCGAAGAAATGTTTTCAATAATGAACACAGGCAATTCAGATCTCTACATCGATCTTGTTTTAATGGACGGCAGTAGGAGATATAACATTCCTGTGTTTGAAAATGACCAGTTATTAATACAACCGGGTGAAATTTTAGATGTTCCTGTTAGCTATCTGCCGATCACGTATGAACATAACGGTGCTGTGGTTAAGGTATTATCAAATGATGAAGAGAAACCGGAGTTATTTGTTACGTTAGAAGGATACGGTGATGCTCCGAAAATGGTTGTCGATCCTGAATTTGTCGATTACGGAGATATCTCTATCGGTTGCGACAATGAATACCGTGTTACAATCAAAAACGAAGGGAATTTAGATTTAGAAATTGAAAATGTTGTGCAAATGACAACGCTACCAAACGATATCAACATTAATTACGGAAGTCTGCCGAATCCGCCATGGCAATTGCTAGAAAATGAAGAAATCGATCTTTTGATAAAATATACACCCACAGACATCGGTTTAGATGAGAGTACAGTGAGGATTGAAAGTAATGATCCGGTTGAAGAAAGCATTGAAATTCAACAAATTGGAAGTGGAGATATTGAACATTGGCATGCTCAGGAATGGATTCAAGAAGAAAAGAAAGTATACGACATATTATGGGTTGTGGATAATAGCGGATCAATGAGCGGTTTTCAATCTAGACTTTCACAAAATATGGCAGTTTTCATGTCATTTTTAAATGCCGGAGGTGACGTTGATTATCGAATGGGTTTTATTACAACAGACCGTCACCTTTTGGTTGAACCGTTTATTGATAATAACACTATTAATGCTAGTTTAGCAGCTGTTAATACAGTTAATGGAATTGGTACCAATGGTTCCGGTAACGAAACTGGTTTACAAGAAGCTTTAAGCGCATTAGGACATTTTTATTCTCATGGTGCATTCATTAGGTATGATTCAACCTTGATCATGATCTTCATATCAGACGAAATGGATAATTCTCCCTTACCTAGTAATGATTACATTCTAGATTATTTAAATTTTAAGCCTAAAGAACAAATTAAAGTATATGCTGTTATTGGAGATTATCCTTCTGGTTGTACAACAACAACAAATGGAATATGGAATGTTAATGCCAATTTTGGCGCAGGTTATTATGATGCAACCCAGTATTACAACGGTGACTGGTATTCAATATGTGATTCTGACTGGTCTGCCAACATGACTAATTTAGCTCAAGATATTACTGTTATGTCTGTGTTTTCTTTGGATCAACCAGATCCGATTGAAGACACTATAGAAGTTTACATCAACGGTCAACAGTTACTATCTGGTTGGTCATACATACCCAGTGACAATTGGGTTCAATTTGATGCAGACAGTATTCCTTCTGGAGGGCAAACTGTTAAAATTGAATATGCAACTTATGGATGCGGGACCGTTCAATGATAAAAATTTTTGGAAGCTTTCTTTTCTTTTTAACAATTGCATGTGTATTTTCAGTTGGAAAACAAACCAAAACTTTCCCTAAGTATACTTGGCAAACTCCGCCTTCAATTGTTAACTGCATCCATGAAGAAGATATGAATCCTAAGATATTTGATGACGCAGTTAAATTTTGGGAAGACCATGGACATGTTTTTTTATTTAAAGAAAATTACCAAGGAGACTTATGTGATTCGGAAACACCATATGGTTTTATCGTTATTAAAATATCATATGAGTTAAATTTTTACACCTTAGGTACAACAGAAAAGATTTTTAAAAAAAATTTAAAAGAAATGAAAGGTTCAATCATAAATTTAAATTATTATTATATTGATGATGGTTTGATATTAACTCATGAAATCGGACATGCGCTAGGTTATAATCATGTAAATAAAATTGGTCACATTATGCACCCAATGCGGCCAGAAGCAGATTATTACTTTTACTAGAATTAGAGTTTAAATTATATATCGTAAACTGCGCTGTAGTATGTGTAGAGGTCAGCTATTTCTGTTGCTGTTAATGTTCTATTGAATATTGCTGCTACTGCCAAGTCTCCTTCATAATATGCATTACCACCAGCTCTAGATCTACCAATGTAATTTTGATTTCGCTCAACATCAGAAAGGGTGGCAGCGAAACTAATTGTCTCGACTAATACTCCGTTTTTGTATACTCTGGCATTGGTGCCGTCAGTGGTAATAGCATAATTTGCCAATGTGTCATTAGATATTTGATTTGACTCTAGAGATATATTTGCGTTTGCTTCTTCAACATGATAAAATTGAAGACTTAAATTTGTTGTAGTATTTTTTCTTCCAAAGTTAAATGCATCGTTTGTGGCGCCACCGACTGAGAAGTCAAAAAATCTTTCCCACGAAGATCCTGTTCCTAAATCTGCTACTACAAAGAATGTTGCACCGCTTGAAAAATCATTAAATCCAGCAGGAACTGTGATGTGCTGACTTGAACCACCAGAAAATTCAAAGAGCTTTTTAGAGCTATTCCATGTTGGTGTATTAACTAACGTTCCGTGTTTTCCTTCACCTGACAAGTCCGTCCATGTTGTTCCGGATCCTGGATAACTATTACCGTTGGAGGCGTCTAAGAATAACAATGCATTATTTGGTATCGTAACAGGACCACCTGCCACAGTTGTTGCAAAAGCGCCAATAACACTATAACTGTTTGAAATTCTTAATATCTCAAATTTAGCAAAACTAATAGCATTAGAAATGACAGAAGGTCTTGAACCTTCCCAAACCAAAGAAGCTTCTGTTCCTGCTATACTGACCTTGTCAATTGCATAAGGTGTCGCGCCTTGATCTAAGATTAATTTTGTAACAGTCGCTTGACCGCTAGATATCGACAAATTAGTAAAGTTAGGAGATATAGCACCGGAAATGTAATTATGATAAAATGTTTGATTACTTGTACAGTCATGATCAACGCTACCTGATGCACCGCCTATTGTACTAAAACCAACAGTCAGACTAGAGCTACCACTGGTATCATCAGCCCATGCCAAAACTCCGCTTCCATTGGTCTTGAGCACTTGCCCATTTGTCCCATCTGTTTTTGGGATTGTAAATGCACCAACTGTCATCGTTCCTGATACTAGAAGGTTGGCATCTTTATCTAAGTTCATTAAGGTAGTACCTGTATTTGTTAAGTTACCCATACCGTTTGCGTCATAAAGCGGAATATTGTTTCTCCATTGAAAACCAGCTGTGTTATTTTCAGAAAAGAATACTACCAGTTCATCATCATCATCTTTATGTCCATTAATGCCCATACCACCGAAATGAGAACCGGACTTTTGAAGCACAAACATAACATTATCTACCGCAGTTGAATTAGACATGTAACCAAAACCTTCGCCGCTTGTATAATTTCCTATAGGTAGATGCGTTTTATTGACAGCTACTCCAAAGCCTGTTTTATCGTATATGGGGTGCGTCCCACCTAACATTAATGACTCATAAGCAACAAGGTTATTTGCTCTCATATAATCAAAACGACTTGAAGACCCACCAATCGATGCCCCACCGTTTGATAGCGGAATAATACCAGAGGCACCAATGACCATTTGATCTTGAATTGTAACCTGATTATTGTAACACTCAATTGCAATGTTATCAACATCGCCTTCTTTAGTCACATAAAAACCTAATCTTCCATCTCCGTCTGAATCTGCTCTCGCCATGATCAAAGCAGATCTTTTTAATGTACTTGATCCAGTGTATGCAAGAAATTGAATTCTAGCAATTTCATCATTTGTATTGACAGCAGCTGGGGAAGATGGTGTTCCTCTTGCTTTTGCAAAAGACCAGTATGCCCCGCCCACAGAATTTGCTGCTGAATCGATAGAAAAAGTTGCCGCTTCAGTGTTGTCTCCGATAACATGAAACTTGTGCTGTGGTGCTGTGATAGCTACCCATTCATCGCTATCGTTTCTACCGCCTCCTAAATCTGTACCTACACCAATTGATTCCTTAGATATTAAAGAACCAGATACTTTAAGGTTAAAGTTTGAATCAACAAGAATTCCATAATTGCCTGCAAAAGAACCGTTGTCATTAAATTGAACATGACGATCTGAACCGCCTGGCGGGTTTGCTCCTGAACCTGTCGCTTGTGCTTGAAATGTTAGGTTACCTACACCATCAGTTGTCAATACTTGATTGGAATTACCGTCTGTCGTTGGAAATGTAAAGGCGTCTGATAAGTTTAAAGATCCGCTGATCATGACTGATCCGCCGAAGACAGAAAGATTTTGACCGTCTAGCGATCCTGACACAGAGAGAAAAGTATCAGTTCCAAAACTGGAATCTAACCCTAGGCTTAATTTATTTTGAGAACCTTCTTCCAGCTTAAGCATTGTTTTTCCGCCTGCTGTGATGTCAATTTGATCTGTTTGTAAACGAATATTCGTATCTTCATCGCCGTCATGCTTGATGTATTGTTTAACCAGTATTGCATCACTTGCTATTTTCAGTTCTTCACTTCCTCCAGCAGTAAACGTTATGTTATCATTTGAAGGAAAATCCATGTACGTATCAGAATCTCCGATATGATGTATTTTATGAGCTATTGCAATGTCACTATCAGCGTTACTACTCGAAACTGTTAGTATAGCTGCTGGTAATGAAGTTGATTTACCAATACCTACTCTTCCATCACCTCTAATGCGAAAATGATTTGTTGTTCCAGACTCAACATCAAGAATATTTGTACCGGTGCCTGTTCCATCAGTTGTAATTTTCATTCCATGAGAATTGGAACTAGCATCATTATCGAATATAGCAACATACTGATTAGATATGTCATTATAAACGTCAAGTGAAGGATGAGAAGCTGAACCTGATATGACTGTACTACCTGTCACTAATAAGGACCTAGTATCTGTTCCTGCACTGCCTGTTATTATTATGCCTTCGTTAAACCGCATTGTCGCAGTTCCCATATTTTTAATTTTTGCCATTTAAACCTCTTTTGTTGTAAATAATTATTTTATAAAATAATTTAAACCGTTGCTTGCGACAAATAGTTATAAGCAGAGGAGTTTTTATTGTGAAAATAAAAGAAAATTATATTAAAAAGTTAATTAAAGAATCATTACTAAAAGAAGCTTCAACAGATGCTTATGCAAGATTTGTTCAAAACATGGAAAAATTAGCACTTTTTTCTGAAAAATCTTTGTCCATGAAGCACTACAAAGAAGAAAATCCAGAGCTTTTTGAAAGAATGAAAGCCTTAGGGCAGAGAATAGTCAAAAAAATACAAGGTGATTTTCCTGGGACACTAGAATTAGATGCTCTTTATGCTGTAATAAACACTGCGAGAAAAGCCAAAAAAGAAGATCCTTCTATAGATTACGGCGCAAAAGTAATTGAATTATCTGATAATTTGTGGTTTAATAGCATTGACAGAGGTGTATCTCGAGCAGAAGGTAGTTTTTACACAGCAGACCCTAAAGCACGAGGTGTAATGGCTAAATCACTTGATAGAACACTTAAATATGCCTGGAAACAGGAAGCTGACCAACCGGAAAACAAAGATTATTGGGATAATTTTGAAGTGTGGCATGCAGTAGGTGGTATCGTCGGGGTTGGTGGTGGCGGTTTTAATCATAATACTGTGTTTCAATTTTTAAATGACTTTAAGACTAACAACCCGCACGAACTATCAGCATACGGTCATCCAGGAAAATCTGATGATTCATTAAATTCTGGTGTTTCTAAGATTATTGATAACTCACGCGGTTGGCAAGATAAAGTTCACATTAGATTAGACGGAGAAATAACTTTTGCTGCTAATTTTGATATTACTACACAGTGGTTAAGTTTAAAAGATGAAGATACAGAAGAATTTGAAAAAGCAGCAGATTTTAATAAGCTATTAACAGGCGGAGGTTCAGGCTACGAAGGAATGATCACCGGACCTAAAGATAAAATTATTGGAGGTCAAGACACTTATAATGAAATTGTAATTAAAGATTCAAAAGCAACAGCAATTGTTTTTCCTGAGGCGTTTTTTGATAGCTTAAGATCTATAAGCGCCTATAAATTTGATAATACTAATTTGTTTACGATAGGTAGAGAGATTAATGGTGGTGCACTAGATAGTGCAATGCAAGAACTCCTTAGCAATCTTGGAGGGGCACTGTATATACCTGGGATGAGCAGTTGGTATGCACAATCTCTAGGCAAATTATTTGAAGCAATGTTAGACGGTGACACTTCTATTCTTAATAGTGAAAATAGAGCAGTTAAGGGCATCAATATGTTCTCAAAGTATCTTGACATAGACATGCCTTTTTATAATATGGCAGGAAAAAATGTATCCAGACAAATTAAAGAAACAATTAATAATTTAAAAGCATGCTTAGATTTTGTTAGCAACCCGAATATTTCAAGGGAAACAATGTCTCTGTATGACTGGGTCAAGAAAAACAGGCCAAAGTCATTGAAATTTGTCGATCTATACTTAAAGTATATCGACCCAGAAAAATACCCAGCAACTATTAAGTTTATGAAGAGTGAGGAAGGTAAAGAATTTATTCAAGATAAAAGAAGAGAATTTAAATTACCATCTGTGTTAAGCTTCGATTATCATGAATATAAAAAAGATTTTGAAAACCCGAAAGAATTTTTTGCGAAAAATGTACCTTTTCAGATGATGTCAAAAGACAGTAGTTCTCCTTTGCAATTACACCAGATTGTTACGATGGGACAGGTAATTGCAATGGTAGAAAATAAACATCCTGCATTTTCTACTTTACCACCGCCAAGATCGAGAAAGGTTAATCCAGCAGATTTACCACCGCCAAGATCGCCAAAGAAAAGAATCAGCGATAATATTATTATGCCTCCTTACTTTATTAGTATTACGTGGAAAGATTCCCCACAAGGACAAGATAAATCTTATACAGACGATATTGAAAGAAAGTTTGGTTTTAGAGAACATCAAAATAATGTGTCTATAATTAAAAACATGTTAGACAGTATTGTAAATAAAGGTGGCGAAGTTAAGTACTTTAGTTTGTATGATCCTGAAATAAAAAGTTTTATTAAGGTTAACGATAAGGCACAGCTTAATAAATTAGTTGTTCCGCCACTTCCTCCACCTAGACAAAAAATCGCCGAGTCATTAACATTAACTAGGAAAGATTTAAGAAGCCTTATTGAGGGTTTATTATGAACACCAAGGTAATATGACAATTTCACTTGAAGAATTAAAAAATAAATTAGAAAATTAATTAAAGAATCGATTAAAAAACACATTTTGTTATAAACGTTTTAAAGTCATATTATAATTATTATTGCAATGCCATAACGGGTTGCATCACATAAAACAAAACTTGCTTAAATAAGGAGAATAATATGACAAGGTTTGCAATAACTCACGTACCCGCGCTATTAGGAAATGGTGCATTCGATAGAATCTTTGATGAATTTTTTAGAGATCCCGAACCATACGTTAAACAAACAACAAACGGATATCCACTTACAGATATCTACAAAAATGAAGATGGCAGTCAAGTTATTGAAATGGCTTTAGCAGGATTTTCTAAAGAAGATATTCAAATCCATACTGAAGCTAATAAAATTACTATTAGCGCTGATGGGTCTAAATTAAAAGGAACTCTTGCTGAAAATCGGCGGCGTATTGCTAAAAGAGCGTTTAAAAAGTCATTTGTTGATTATCATAACACTCTTGACTTTGGTAATTCTGACGCATCATTTGAAAACGGACTACTAAAAATTACTATTCCTTTAAGAGATGAAGTAAAACCACGTCAAATTACTATTAAATAAAAATTTAATAAATCTTATAAACCTCTATCACAGACAAATAGTTAGTGATAGAGGTATTTTTATGCAAGCAAGAAAAGGTGAATGGTTTTCATTAACTTGGGACATTACAGATTTTCATCATCATGATTCTTATACACAGTTTGAATCAGCGCCTAAATTTTTGTATGCGGAAAAAGACAGTAATCAAATTGAATCAGAAGCAATTAATGAATATTATCGCTTAAGACTAGTAAGAATATTCATCACCTCAGTTTTCGTATCTGATACTGAGGGTGAAAAAGTGCCAACACATTATAGGATTGGCGAATTCATGCCTGGGGACAGTAAGTCATATGACAAATGGTTGGCTAGATATCATAAAATTAATTTTGAAGTCACCGAATATGTTAGGGCAAAAGAAGCTTTAAATCAAAAGAATGTATATTTAGAGCATTCTGCTAAGATTATTCGTCATGATATGCATAGTGGTATCAATACTTATATACCACGAGGTTTTAAAAGTTTAATGAGAAGATTGCCAAAAGATATTATTAAAGATAATAAACTGGAAACTGCAATCAAATTGTTAAAAGAAGGAATTGATCATGCTAAAAGAGTTTATGACGGAGTATACGCATTTACAAACTTAGTAAAAGAAGACAGTGTTTTAGAAAAAAGCAATTATAATTTAAGTGATATCATAAAAGATTATTTAAGGGGAACTGCTTATTCTGATCAGGTTATCGTTGAAGATTTAATTGAATTAGAAGTTAATAGTTCTTTATTTTGTACTGCTATTGATAATTTAATTAGAAATGGTTTGAAATACAACGACAGCCCTACAAAGTTTGTTCGTATATATATGGAAGATAAACAAACAATTTGTGTTCAAGACAACGGTAGAGGATTGTCTAGGAGAGATTTTTTATATTATTGCAAACCATATATAAGAAAGCATAATCAAGAAGAAGGCGGATCGGGTTTAGGATTGAATATAGCAGCTGCTATTCTTACTGAACATGGGTTTTCAATCGATCCGGAAGAAATAGAAAACGGAACTATAATGAGGGTAAAATTAAATGCAGGTGATAAAAAGTATATTATTAGTGGACGATGAAACTCTATTTCATTTGGTTTTTGATGATGCATGCAATATTTTAGATATATCATTAAATCTTGAAACCGTATCGTCATCGGATGCTGCGGAGAATATGTTTAAAAAATTTCAACTTAATCCAGGCGACAAACCTGAATGTGTATTTGTTGATCTAAATATTATTGGGTCATCATTTGATGGGATAGAATTAGTTCGTAGGATAAATTATCAGTATGGTAATGGTGTTGTAATAGGAATTATATCAAGTTCATCAGATTCTATTGAAATCAATAAAGCAAAAAATGCAGGAGCTCAATTCTGGATTGTTAAGTCTGATGCTATTGAACCGAGACTAGAGCAATTCAAGTCTGATTACCTTAATTATAAAAATAGAACAGGAAACTTCAAGGTATATAAATGATAAAGTTTTCTAAAGAAGATAAGCAACAATTAATTGTTCTAGCTAATGATAACAATATTTTTATCGAAGGTCCATTATTAAAAATGATCGATCCGGATGATGACTCGGTATTTAAAAGTTATTTGGAGGCAGCAACTGAAAGTGATCAAAGTAATCGTAGAAAAAGATTAGAAATAACAAAACAAATACAGACTCAAAATAATGAATTGCAAAAAGCAGCTGAATCAAATCATAGTTTAATGATAGAATTAAAAGATGCTGTTCAAAAAGCAGAGGATGCAAAAACTGTTGCAGTAAATGATTTAGATTTGGTTCAAAAGAAAACACAATTTGAATTAATTGGAAACATTGTAAATATTGCGCTTTTTGTAATTGTTGGCGTCGGGTTAATAACAACTCTATTGTATGTAATTGCAATCTTTACCGGGTCAGCTGAAACTACTTTAATAGGAAGTACGTGGTCAAATTTATTTGGTATACTATTAACTAATTCATTCAGTATAATAGGTACGATTATGGGTGTCAAATACGCTAGTGAAAAAAGCGAAGGTAAATAATAGTTGATCGAAATAATTAGAATTATATTTAAACAAAGAGAACAAAATGTCATTAAATAGAGATAAACTTAGAAGACTAATTTTAGAAGAAATAGAAAAAATATCAGAGTTAAGCGAATTTTCTGAAAGTCGAAGCGGAAAAAGCTTTATCAAAGAAGGCCAAAGAATTAAAACAGCAGGAAAAAAGATGCATGAACTCGGTTCACATCAAACTGGTGTAGCTAGAAAGACAATACAAGAAGTTGGAAAATTTATTCACAAATTAGGCGAAGCTTTAAGTAGTATTAATGAATTAAACGAAGGTGAAGAAGATAAATTACCTACGGTTGCTGAGTATAAAAAGATGGTTAAAGATATTAAAAAATTAGGTTCATAAATGTCAAAACATTTAAAAGAAAACAATATGT
>Ga0257114_1000874_pt1 | contig 22740 bp, 26 predicted proteins | sample SI112_10mmetaG_FD_190149 | JGI IMG/M metagenome (GOLD analysis project Ga0257114, IMG submission 190149) | Marine microbial communities from Saanich Inlet, British Columbia, Canada - SI112_10m | ecosystem: Environmental > Aquatic > Marine > Inlet | place: Canada: British Columbia | collected...
AATTACGTCTATGTGTCGTCTTCGTCCTCGACTTTTTCTAATATTTACAATGTGGTATTTGTGATTAAATAGGGAACGATTTATTTCATAATTATTTTTTAATTTTGTATAATATTTAAACTCACTTGGTTCTAATAAAAGTTTTGATTTTATAAGGTATGCCCTACTCCCATTTTGGAATAAGTTATGTGTAAATTTTCCTCTCTCATTTGAATCTACAATATATTTTTCAGCTTTATTCCAGTTTAACACGGGGGGAGGTAATATATTATTCCAACCAGACAACATCTTAATTATATATCATATTTTATTCTTCGTCTACAAAAGTCCATACATCATCTGAAAATACTTGTTTGACGATACTTGGTTTATAATATTTATGAGCCACTGTTGTATGGAAAAAGTTTGTTTCCTTTTTACCCAATTTCATTAGTTCAATAAACCAATTATAACTTGAGTTCATACAATGTACTTCTTTCGCATTTTCAATGATTGAAATATAATCAAAAATATTTGGAACATTTGATTCAAAATATTCTTCTCTCAAATTGGTCACTTTACTGTGAGGTTTGAAAACATTAAATTCTGTATCAACATTTATAACTCTACCTCTCTCGGGGTCATCATGAACAAATATGTAGGGTTCTTCTGGCGGCTTAAGTTCTCTTTCTGGTTCTCTTATAAGTTTAAACTTTGTTCTCATGTATTCATGGGGAACACCTGCTTGGTTATATACTACCGCTGACCAATTAGACATTCCCTCTGTTTGCGTCCATTTTGCCCAAGTGTGGTCATCCATTCCATATGTTGAAAGCGGAATTATTCTAGAATTGTTTCCACATTTATTGTGATATTCCCAAACTTTTTGCCAAACATGTTGAGGCTGTGTTGTCTCAACAAAAATAAAATCAATTTGGTCTCCCAAATCACGATACATAAAACGCATCAATATTTCATGACAAATCTTTGCAACCACAACAACTTTATCATCTTCCGCGAAATGTCTGACCATGCCATTTAACATAATAGCATCGCCAATACCCATATGGTTCAATAAAATTTTCACCATTTATCATTAATTACATTAAAAACTTTATGTATCATTTCTATGTTTACGAATTGACTATTGCCCACATACAAACCACATTCATTTAGCCTTTCTGCATTTGGAACTTCAACAGTGTCCTTCCACTTTTCCAAGAATGGGTGAAGCAATAAATTACCAGCAACAACTGGTCTTGTTTCAACTTCCAATTCATCCAATATTTTCAACAATTTTTGTTTATCTTCTCGGGACTTGCAAATAAATGGAAAACAGAAACTACTATTTCCTTCATCATATGGTGGAACATAAAATTTATCCTTGTCCAAGTTGTCAATAAAATATTTATAATTCTCACGACGAATTCTAATACTTTCATCCAATCTCTTCAATTGTTCTAACCCCAAAACAGCATTGAATTCCGTGCTTCTAAAATTATATCCATCTGTCAAGAACAAAAATCTTGGGTCCAAATCTGGAAACATTTTTATATTGTATTCGTAATTCTTGGGTGAAAGATTTCTAGCCATGCCATGACTTCTCTTCAATTTCATGAGTTCATAGAGATTATCATCATCCGTGCAAACCATGCCACCCTCAACAGTTGTCATGTGATGACCATAATAGAAACTGAAAGTGCTTCCCGTTCCACAACCTCTCTTTGTTCCATCGGGACCCTTGAGTCCATGGGATTCACAGATGTCTTCCAAGAATAGCGCGTTAGGGTATTTTTCTTTGAGAGCCTCAACTGGTGCATTGAGACCAAGTAAGTGGGTGATGAAAACTATTTTAATATCTTCGTCAGGTAATTTAGACACATCAAAACTAAATGTTTCAAAGTCTATATCAACAAATACTGGTTCCAAACCCACTTGGAATACGGGGGCAACATTGGTAACCCAGGTGCAAGCTGGGACCAAGACGCGAGATCCATCTGGTATATTGTAGAGCTCTTTAACAGCTGCCAATAACAAAAAGTTAGCAGTGCTCCCAGATGAAACAAAGAGAGAGTTCTTACAACCCAACCAGTCTGACCACGCCTTCTCAAATTCTGCGACCTTCTTACCATTAGTGTATTTATCAGTAGAGTTAATAAAGTCTATAAGTGTCTGTTTATCTGACGAAGTAATCGCGTCGTTCATTAACGGCCACCACATCTTTAAGTGTTTAGTGTATTATGTCTTTAACCCAATTGCTTATAAAATTGGTCTTGCTTGTCCTGTCGCTCAACCGACTTTACATGCCACATGGCGTTCAATGGGTTCGCTTCCAAGGCAATAGCCTTTTCATACCCTTGAAGCTTTTCATGAAGAGTTTCAGTCCAACGAATAGAACTCTTGTTTTGGAAGATTCGACCTTGGAAATCTGGCCAGTTAATAAACCCTGCTTCATTAATTTTGAAGTTGCACTTTTCCAACCATTCACCAGTATGACCAGGAACAACATTAATTCGTGGAACAAAAATCATATCACACTGAGTTTTCATAATTGGCTCCTTCATGTGTTGAATAAGAGGTTCTTGTGGAATTTCGTCCGCGTCAATCATGAAAATGTAATCTCCCTTACATTGGTCAATATGATAGTTTCTATGAGCAGCAAAATCTCCATTGAATTCTCTGTAATGAATGCTTATAGAGTCCTTGAATTGTTCCAAAACTTTTTTAACTTCTTCAGTCTCTTTACCGGAATCAACAAGAATATTAATGTCATCTGCAGAATCCTTCACTTTAACAAGAAATGATAGGAGAGAATAGAGCTCCTTATCCTCATTGCACACCTCGACAGCATATGTCATTGTTGGAACATCTTCTAGTTCAACCATTGTATCTATTAAAGAAACCAATACTTTAAGTATTATAATGACTGACTTTGAAAAGAAGTTTCTTGATGTTGCTCGCCTTATTAAGAGATGCGTTATTCCACAAAAAACAAATCTCAAGAAATTTCGCCTCGGTGAAGAAAGAGATGGAGGATATGTAGTTGCCGAACTTGAAAATGATTCATACGACGCACTTTATTCATATGGTTGTGATGACAATATTACTTTTGAAAACGCCTTTAATAAAAGATATGGAAAGGAATGTTATGTATATGACCCATTCAAAGGTATAACAGACAAACCACATTTTATAAATTATTTTGAAGAAGGTTTGGCTCATGAAAATTTTTATGATGCAGGAGGTAAAAAGTTTGGAACTATTGATACACACATTGAACAAAATGGACACACAGAAAGTTCAAACTTGATGGCTCAAATTGATGTTGAGGGTTCTGAATGGAATGTCTTTGCGAGTTCCATAAAATACATCAAAAACTTCTCACAACTTTTGATTGAATTCCACATGCCAATCATGGGAGACCAATTTATTCGAATGGAACCATTTATTAAATATGTATTTGAAACATTGAATGAACATTTTGTTTGTGTTCACTTTCATGGAAACAATGCACCACTTCAACCATGGCTCGATGGTTATTTCCCAAGAATGTTTGAAGTCACGTATGTGAGAAAAGACCTCATTAAGGAACATTCAATTGAAACTGAACCATGTCCCATGGAAGGTCTAGATTACGCGTGCGCAACAGATAGACCAGACATTCGTGTGGATTATTGGTTAAACAAAAAACTCTATGAAGAATAAAACAATGTTTGGTAAAATTGTTGGAAGATTTTTTTTGGAACCACATTGTGGTTTAAAAGGGGATGATGAAGAAGGAACAGTCACAGTTTCCGAAATTGTTGAAACTTTCCTTCTTTGGCCCCATTGGAAAAATCAATTGAAAGCAGAATTTAATAAAATAAAATTATTTACAATGTTTGAAACAACAGATGTTCATCCAGCTATTATACAATCAATGAAAGTTTTTGATGAAGTTATTGTTCCATATGATTATCTCAAAGAAATTTTGATTTCACATGGAGTCAACGCAGTTTCACCAAATTGGTATACATCTGATTTGATTAGGATGAAACCATTTGTTGTTCCCAAAGTTATGGACAAAGAAAGAAAAATTTTTCTATATGTCGGAACAAATGATAAAAGAAAAAATGTAACAACTCTCACAAAAGTTTTTGCTAAAGCTGCAGAGGGAACAAATCATTTATTAATTGTTAAGACAAACAAAGATGATGAATTGACAACAACAAAAAATATTCAAATAATAACTGAAAAGATTTCATTAGAAAGACTTGCGAGTTTATATAATTTGTGCGACTATGTCATTTCATTTACACGAGGAGAAGGGGTTGGATTACCAATGTTAGAGGCAAACTATTTTGGAAAACCTGTTATATGCCAAGACCAAGGTGTCTTCAGGGATGTAAAAAAAGAAGTTAAATCAGGTTGGTTGACACTACCTGCGAAAGAAATACCTATTGATTTAAAAGGGGTTCCAGATTTCTTACACCAAGTATTTTATGGAACTTGGTTTGATGTTGATGAAAAGGAATCCCACGATATTATAAAAAATATCCTTTTAGAATAAGATGCTTGTAGCTATTTTGTTAATAATTATAAACATATACATTTTCATAAATACAAAAGAGCCTCATAATTTCAAAGTAGTGAAAGAACGATACAGGATTCTCAGGGAACACATTGAAAAAAATGGACCAGAAGAATTTAAAGTTTTAGAAAATGAAATACCCCTCGTTGCCCACAATAAAATTTTTAATAAAACTTTGGGATACAACACGAACAAAGGTTATGAAATAGGTTTGTGTATAGATGGAGAACCAAATGAAATAATGCATGTTCTCATCCATGAATTAGCACATTCAACAGTCGATGAATATAGCCATAGTTCAAATTTTTGGGAACAGACAAAGAAACTTAAGAATATATGTAATGAGTTAGGAATTTACCAACCAATCAACTCTAAAACTAGATTCTGTTCATCCTATATTCAGGACGGTGAATAAAAAAATATTGAATTACATTAGATTAAATAATGATTGACATGCAAAGTCTTCAGATGTCATTTACGTGGTTCTTCTTATACCTTGCAATTTTGGCCCAACATTTCTCAGATGGATATGTTTATAACACTGTGTGGATGGCGGGTATTGTTCCACTAATGATACGATTCTTTGCTGCTCGAGACCCAAATCTTCTTCTTGTACGATGGAAGTTCCTTTTCCTTGTCATCATCATGAGTGGTGGCTTGTTAGGTGCTTTCATGAATGTGACACCAGAAATAAGTAAAGGAACTAAGGAATTCGGTAAAAAACCAAAGAGTAATATCAAGGTTGCCATAATGTATTTAGGATTCTTCCTCTTCTCATTGCTTGTTCTAAGCACTGTCATGAGCGCGTTCCCAGTGGAAAACATGAATTTCAACAATGCTTTGAATTAAATTTGAAAAACTTGTATTTTTCAAAAAAAATGTATAAATTTATATGTTTTCAAAAATAATCTACTTTTTGAAAATGTAACGTTGAATAATGAAATAAGCGATCGCCGCAACGAGACCAGTAGAAGCGAGACCCACCGCTGAGCGTCCACCCATGTCATTCATGAATCGTGGAACTGAAGAAGCGAGTTTCTCCTGAACAGGCTTGCTAATGGCAATAGCGGCACACACACCAACGAGAAGCGCTTCCATTTGATCATCAGTCAAGTTGAATGGGTTTTTGTTTTCAGCAACTGGCTTGGGCTGTTCAGCTGGTTGTGGAACCATGCTCGCTGGTGGCTGGGGAGCAGTCATAGTCAAGCTTTGCATGCGTGGATCGGCACTTGGAGCTGGTGGTTCAGACAAACCAATAGCAGAACCTGAGTTATATGATTCAACCAAATCAGAAATTGGAGTGGAGTCCATGGTCATTTGTTTATTCTCGACATTTTTTTCTACGGAATTCGCACCCATTGGAGGCATTAATTTGCGTAATTTTTCTTCATCTTTGGGTGACATTAAAGTTTCGGTCATGGGTGGATTTGAATTTGGAGAATTTGGTGGTGGAATGTATGGATTATCCAATGCAACCATACCGTCATCGCTCATTGCCAAATTCATTGTATTAACTCCTGACATTTGGTGTGTACAGATGTTTTATGAAAAATAACTTGACGCAATTATTTCTTTGCCTTTGTAATTGTTATACCCACTTGTTTTTTACCAGCCTTTTTCATCGCCTGAGTTGAAGAAGTTGCACTGTCATATTTAGGGTTATACATCTTCTTGTGCATACCCCAAAAACCAGGTGAACCCACCTTAAACTTTGGTGGTGGGTATTTAGCCTTATACCAAAATACACAGTCCTCTATTTTATTAGATTTAACAGTATTATCCAGTATAAGACATTCGAAATTTTCTGTACATGCATCCATTGTTTTATTAAATAGGTCAAAAGTAGGGAATATACCGAAAAAATTTTTCCATATTTTTTCTCGGTTAGCAACTATATTTTCCCTGAGTACAAAAACATAGTCAATGTTTGCTCTTAATGCGGGAGGCATATCCATACAATATTGCATAGAAAGCATAAAAAATATATTGTAGTGTCTACCGTTCATAAATACTTGACGCATAACGGTGTCTTTTAGGAACCTATTATCATACATGCAATCATCTAAAAGCATAAAAGAAGAAGACTTTTTACCACTTTTTATAATTTTCCTCTGTCTATCCATAACTCTCTCAACAGCTTCCTTATCGTATTCATTGTATATGAACAAGTCAGGCACAAAATTTCCATAAAATCCATTACCATCTTCAGTTCCTGATTGAACTATTCCTGTTGGTATATGTTTCTTATGATACATAATGTCTCGAATAAGGTAAGACTTACCTGTGTTTCTCTTACCAATAAAAACACATATCCTGTCATCTCCCATTTTTTTGGGGTCAAATTTCTTCAATTGTAGATTGACTGGAGACATCTTAATATTCCTCGCTGTTTTTATTCATTAAATTTTTACTCACCTATATTAGTAATGTCAGGCACCTTGAAAATTGCTGCGAAAGGTGCTCTAGACCAATGGTTCACAAAAGATCCTCAGATGTCTTACTTTTTTGTAAATTATAAACGCCACTCTAAATTTTCTGTTGAACAAGTTGAGATGCCCTTTTCTGGAACCCAGGACTGGGGTAAAGATTTGTATTGTGAGATTCCATATTCAAAAGGAGACTTAATCAAAAACCTTGCACTTCGAATAACAATGAATGATATTGAACATGAAGACTTTCCAGAAACAATCAAAGGTAAAATGGGTTCATATGTTCAGACGATAAATCTTCCATATGTTCCTTCTGTATGTACTGAATTAATTGATTATGTTGATTTATTCATTGGGGGACAGCATATTGAAAGATTAACAGGTGAATACATTTACATACACCAGCAGTTGAACAACAGTGGAAATGATGTTAAGAATGCTCTTAGAAAAATTAATGGTCATGGAGACTTTTTAGATAATCACACAGACGATGCTTACGATGATGTATATGAAATTGTTGCTGCATCTATGCCTGAATACAATGAAAATAACTTTAACACTTACATTTTAGACCTTCCATTTTATTTTTACAGGGAACCAAGTTTGTCTATTCCCATGTGTGCTCTTCAAAGACAAAAAGTTGAAATGAGATTGAAACTCAAAGAATTTAATGATGTCATCTTTGGTGGTCGAAGAATAGGAAAGCGATGGGGGGAAGATATTAAATCTGTATTGAGAAGTGTCTCATTAGAATCAAGTTTTGGTTTCTTAATGAACGAAGAAAGACATTACTTGATGACTAGACCAATTGATTATGTTATAACACAGGTCCAGTTGGCACAGTTTAACATGGAATATCCACTCTCTAAGAAAACTGTTATGCTCAATTTTAGACACCCAGTCAAAGAATTATTTTTTATTGTTCAGAACGATGCATACAAACAATACAACAATACTCTCCGTTTCCAGGAAATTCAAAGAGTTGAATTAAGATTTAACAATCAAGTTGTATTTGACGGTAATCATGATTACTTGGTATATGACCAACCAATGGAACACCATGTAAATATTCCAGAACAGAGAGTCATGAAATATAGACATAAACACAACGAATTTGTTGAAATTAATACTTCTTCAGAATTTGGTGTATACAGTTTTGGATTACATCCAGATAAGGCATATCCAACAGGACAAGTCAACATGAGTCGTATAACACATCAAATGATGACCATTGAAATTGACCCTGAAATCAACGATTTATACTGTCCCAAGGTATATGGAACTGTTTTACCAAAAGCAGATGCAAGTGAAGGTAGAATAGCGACTACATTGAGATATTCCAACGGAAGAACATCACCAGCAGTGAAAACATATGTGAGAAGCAAAGACAATAAAGTAAGAGTCTATGCAGTAAATTACAATGTATTAAGGGTGGCCGGAGGACTTGGGGGATTAAAATTTTAATAGGTATTAGTAGGAATGGCTGGTCGTCTTCAGCTTGAATCCATTGGAAAACAGGATAAATATTTCACCGACGATCCAGAGTTTAGTTTTTTTTCACAAATGCATAAGAAACATACACTTTTTTCCAGACAAAGTATTAAGTTGGAAGGAAACAAACCCATTGATTTTAATGAAGTCATCAGGTTTACAATACCACAAGACCAAGGAGATCTTTTATCAAAGGTTTCTTTTGAATTTGAGGTTGACCCAATTGTATTATTTAATCATGGTTTTGTAGATTCACTTGGACACGCAATTATTGATTATTGTGATTTGTACATTGGGGGTGTATTAATTGAAAGAGTGACAACAGATTATCTTCAAATTTATTCAGAACAAAGTGTCACCCAAACAAAACAATATGGCTTATCAAAAACATTAGCCAAAACATTAGTTAAAAATTCAACAGATGAATACTTGACAAAATATAGTGTCATCAATTTTAACAAACCAAAAAAGTTTGTAGTCAACATACCATTTCATTTTTATAAAAAACCAGAACTTGCATTACCTATTTGTGCATTGAAAAAACAAGAAGTAGAAGTTGAAATTAAAACAAGAAGACTTGACGATCTTATTTTAACAAGAAGCTTCCAAAAATTTGCTAAATTTCCAACTATTCCATACCAACAAACATACGATTACAACTTACAAAGAAATATTATGGATATTCAGTTTATTCCAGATTTAGACAACAATGAATATGATGGAACAAAAATAGGAGGCATAGGTATTTTAGGATATCATGTTCGTCTAACAAATCGTCTTTACGCTTATATCTTAGCACTCGATGGAGATAATCTTAAATTTTATAACATTAATGCCGATGCGTATGTAAAAGAAAACAAAGATTTAATTGAAATTGAAGCAGTTTCTTTTTGGAGATTTCAAACAAATTTCTTATTCAAACAAACAGATCCATCAGTGTCATTAGACAGAAGAATTACAAGTGGAAGAACATCAAAGAAAACAGGTACACAATTCTTTGCCGATGGAACAAGTACCGCAACTGTTCCCAAATATAATACATTTGTTGTGGGAGATGAAGATACTGGTAATGTTTACATGTATGTAAACAAAGATGAAGTTTCAAGAATAACAACAGCTGTGGGATATGGAACATCTATAGCTATTTCTGATGATTCCGAAACTATTTTAGTAGGCGCCAGAGATTCAACCATAAAAGTTCTAAGCTTTGAAGATATTGAAAATCCAACTGAAGTAAAAACACTTGATTGTGGTGACCCAACAGCTGAACTCAGACAGGTTAAAATATCCGGAGATGGAAGATTTGCTTTCGCATCGGATGTCATAAACTTAAGATTATATATTATAAGAATTGATACTGGTAGAACATTTACAATAGATGGATTAGAAAGTGATATACGCTACGGTGTATCTGCAAATGGTAGAAGGGTTATAGTAGGTTTAACAACAGCGTCCGCTGTCAAAGTATATGATTTTGATGGTGATATATACGCGTTGTCACATACAATAGCTGTTCCCAAAATATATGATACAAAGGTGTGTGTGGCAATTTCTAGAAATGGTGAATCAATATTTTACAATGTTGACTATCATGTGAAAACTGATTCTCTCAAACCATTTGAACAAGTTGAAATTAAAAATTTTAGAATGGTGACAGATTTCATTTTACTTGATAAAATTGAAAAAAATATAGTTTCAAATTCATGTAGAGATTTTGCTTTTACACAAGTTCAACAAGCAGAAAATCAACTCATACCTCTATTTGACACAAATTATACATTTAGAACAAACTTTGTAAATGTCGTAAAAGAACTTTACTTTGTTTTCCAATGTTTGAGATTCAATAATGAAATGATTTTACCTGCATGTAATTACGACAACATTGGTATAGAAGTAGATTATCAATCTAATGTATGTTTCTATGAACACATGTATGACATGCAAATGATTTTAGATAATGAAACTGTATTGAATGAAGATTCAGGTGGAACATTCTTCCTTAAATCTATTCAAAGTGGACTTCATCATAAAAGAACACCAATGAGTAGGAGGTTTTATTCATACTCATTCGCGACAGAACCTGAAAAGTCATTGCCAACGGGACAAAGAAATTTTAGTGTTATAAACAATCAAATGTTTAAAGTAAATTTAGTTCCACAGGGTTTATATAGAAGAGAATTGAGAATCTATGGACTTACATATAATATATTGAGACTTGTAGACGGTGCAATGTATATGGTATTCCCATACAGAAGTATGCCTGTTCCAACTACCCCAAATAACTCTGTTGGTCCAAATGACAGGATTCCAGTATTGTTTGCAAACGCAGAAGGATACGCAGTTCCATGTGTATGCCCAGAAATCTCAAATTGCCCAGAACCAGAAGATGTTCCAGGGTCAGGTTATCCTATGCATTAGCCGTTGCACATTCCCTAGCCAATTTATCAACCAATTCATTCATTGGATTTCCATTATGCGCTTTTACCCAACGCCATTCCACAACATCCAACTGTTGTGAAAGGGTGTCCATCTTAATCCATAGGGGCATATTTGCAACTGGCTTACCAACAGATGTTTTCCAACCATTGTGTTTCCATCTTTTTATCCATTGAGTTATTCCCAATTTAACATAATTACTATCCGTATAAATAGTTATTTCCTTCTCTCCAATTATTATACATTCCTCGAGAGCTTTAACAACAGCTGTCATTTCCATAATATTATTGGTAGAAGTATGGAAACCACCTTTCAATGTAAATTTGTCCTTACAAACCGCTGCCCATCCACCTGGACCCGGATTGTTAAGACAACTACCGTCTGTGTATACTTCTATCATTAAGTGATTAATGACTTATTTTTTTATATTAAACATTCTTCAAATTGGTTGGTGCATTTTTTTCTAACGCCGCATATCCAAGAGCAACCGCGATAATAATCACACTGACAATAAGAATAATATATCCAAAGTTAAATTTATTGTTTTTTTCTTTAGGTTTCAATGAACCAGCCATTTTATATATAATAAAAAAATGTTTTTTTTACGAATATTTATAAGCGGTGGCAACTTCACCTTCCAATGAATTCACATACTTTTTAAATTTGGTATAAGTCTTTTCCATTTTTTTCTGTAACTTTTCCCTGTTTTCACGATTTTTAGAGAAAGATCTCTCAGCTTCATTTTTGGGAATACCTTCAACCGCTGTTATCATAGCAATAGAAACAAGTGTTTTGTTATATTTTTTTCGCAAGTTTTCAAATTTTTTAATGAAATATTCTAGATGTTTAATAGCACTTTTGTAATTTGAAATTAACTTTTTAGTATTTCTATCATTAAGGGGTGTGTTTAATTTGTTAATTCTTGACTTCATATATTTAATTTTTTTTTGAATCAAATTCTTTTTAGACATTGTCATCTCCTTTATGTTGCCTGGTTGTGCTAGTCTCTTATTGCCGTGAACTTTTGGTTGTTTCTTCACATTAAAATTCATAATATAGTTGTCTCCCTTTGTCATTTATTGTAATAAAATATTTTAATCTTCCTTTTCACTTTCTTCTGTTCCTGATTCTGATTCATCCTCATCCTCTGTAGCATATTCGGCACACAAAAACATTGTCTCAAGTGAAACATTATTATAAAGACAAGACAAAGAATCCCAAATATCCTCAATAAAACAAGGCATACTTACTAAAACCGCATAGGGGAAAATCCACAAATAACGAAATTTAAATTCCATTTGTATTAAAAAAGTTTCTAATTTTTAAGTGTTTGGGGTTTGATGTATTCACTCGCACGCTTAGGTGTTTTACAAATTGTATCACCACAATGGTCTCTGTTTTGATACACAGCATTCACACCCGTTGTTATTTCATCACATGTCTTAAGCGCCCATCTACCAAGTGGTTTTTTATCTAATTCGGTCATTTTAATAAGAGCCCGAGGCAAATTAAAAAAATGATTCATCTATATAATTTTATTTCTTAATTTTTAAGTGTTTGGGGTTTGATGTATTCACTCGCACGCTTGTTTTTTAAGTGCCAAAGCCATTTTACCTTGTGCAATTTTCTCAGAACTTTCTACTTTTTTGAGATCCGTTTTAGCTTTCTCATCATCTGGGTCTTTTTCTAAAATAGCCAACAATTTTTCGCGTTTAGCCTTTCTTTCTGCCGCAGCCTTCAAACGACGACCTTCATTAATATTTGCCCTTTTCTCTTCCAATGTCATTTTTTTACCAGACAATCTTGCTTGGGAACGCCTTTCATCACCTTCAATGCGACGCAACTCTTCAACAATTTCTTGAGTTTGTGGTTGAGATAAAAGGTATTCCTTGCGTCTATCCCTAGCACTAGATGTTAAATCGCGACGCTTTTGGTTGTAATTTTCACGAGCTTGGGGTATTGGTTTGTTGTGTGTATATGAAGAATTTTCATACAAAGATTTCATTATTTTGTTAGGTTCAATTAATTCATCAAGTCGTGGAATATTTTTTTCTGAAATTCCACACATTGCATTGTATGTCTTTCTTTTTTCTTCAATTGCCTTAATCGCTTCTTCTTTGTCTGTAAAAGATTGTTTCCACCAATCTCTTTCTTCGTGTATTATACGAGCAATCCAACGATTATTTGTTTTACACCAAGAAACACCCCTCGTTCCAGAATTATTATTTGAATTTAAATTTGCTCTATGTGATACATTTTGTGCTTTAGAAATAACTCGTAAATTACACCTTCTATTATCAAGTGTATCACCGTTTATGTGATCTACCACAACAAGTGGATCATCATTTATACCTAACATCAAAAATCTATGAAGTCGTATTTTTCTTCTTCCGCCGGGGCAATCAAGCCAATCACAAGTAGCATAATTATTTTTTGCACCCGCAAGAAACCAACTTGGCATTAATTCCACATATGTATGGTAGTCATCTTCATCAATAGCGAAGGCAACACCTTCAAGTTTTTTGGAGTTGAAAGGGACGATTTTATAGTTCATGTTTTATTAAATATTAGAACTAATTCTTTAAGTCCATCCACCCATCTATCAAGTAAAATCTTATATTTTTTTATAGGATATAAGATTTTATATTGAAATCTAGTAAGGTTATTATATTCTTTAAGCTTAGTTTGAGAATGCCAAACCGCCCATCCCGCTTTGGATTCGAAGAACATTGTAGTTGGTCGCGAACATGTGCATGGTCGCGCAATCGTGGGTGGCAGCCTTGAGGGTGATCGCAACTTGGGCGTTGTCGATGCGGGAGAAGTTGCATGTTCCACTTGGTTGGTGCTCCTCGGGGCGAAGCGCGAAGGAGTAGGAGTAAATACCTGGGTATGGGCAGCCAGAGTGGTGAGCATTTGGTTGCACTTGGTTGAAGTACTTGCCACCTTGCTCCTTCATGCGGTCTTGACCGTTAAGCACAAGCTTGAAGGTAGAAAGTGGACCGACGGAGCGGGTCGCGGAGGCATCACCATCCTCGAACCAGGCCGCGGAACCACCTTCAGTGGCACCCGCGAGAAGCATTGGCGCACCAGTGCCTGAGGTGGTTGGGACAACCGCGGCGGTGGCGACGTAAGCATCGGAGGTAAGGATGACGGCATTCGCGGTTTGCGCGTTGGAGGTGAAGTTCCACTGGGCCGCGTTGGAAACGGAGCCGTTGTTGAAGCACCAGACCAATTCCTTAACTGGGTGGTTGTAGGAAAGGCGGACTTGGCGGGAAGCACCGGAGGTGACAGTGTCGGAACCGGTGTGCTGAACTTGTTCAATAAGGTATTCGTGACCCTTTTGCGCAAATCGGCGACGCTCCTCGGTGTCGAGGTACACGTAGTTGCCCCACACCTTGAATGTGGAACCGTCAGTGTAGTGGGAGAACTCAGAGCTCAAGTCGAAATCCAAGCGCACTTCGTGGTACTGAAGGGCAATGAGTGGGAGGTAAAGTCCTGGGTTGCGGTTGAAGAAGAAAATCAATGGGAGGAAAACAGTTTGTGTAGCACCGGTACCAACGGTCTTGGTGGTCATCTTACCCCAAGAAGCCTTCTTGGATTCATCCAAGTAAAGCTCGGAGTACAAACGCCACCAGAGTTGGTAGTGCTTATCGATGCGCTGACCACCGATGGACAATTCGACGGACTTAATAGCACGCTCGGCCGCCCAGCAACCGGAGAGTTCGACGGTACCAGCAGTGAGTTCGAGGCCGGAAGCGGCAACGAGTTCGACATACATGTCACCAATCAAGTCCCCGTTACGAGCGACAGTGACGGACACACGACCGTTGTTGGACGCGGTACCGTTGACAGTTTGTTCGATGTTTTCCATCGCAAAGTTAGTGTGGCGCTTGTAGACCGCCTGGAAGAAGGTGACTTTTGGGTTACCAGTCAAGTAGACGTCTTGAGCACCGTACGCGACAAGCTGCATGAGACCACCAGCCATTGTGAATTTTTGTACTATATACCAAGATTTTTTTTTAGGGTAAAAGTATTTCGCACCGCGAAATTTTTACATTTGAATTTTCTCTTCCTCCTGTATATAATGTCCCAACCTGAACCCAAGGAGGAAATCCCCGAAGAAATTGATGAAACAGACGATGAAGAAGACATCAGTCAACCATTTGACGAAGAAGATGACCTCGAACTCGAAGAAGGAGAGTTTGACGAAGACGAAATGGACTTTGACGAAGGAATCGATTTGGGAGGACTCCTCGGAGCCACCCTCGCTACAGAAGACGGAGACACCGTATGCTCTGCCCTGGTGACAATAGGAGACCAGCTCGCCACACAAAAAAAATACTACTTAAAATCCTATCCTCCCTTAGCAAAAAAGACAATTAAAAAGTAAACCCTTTTGTATATCAGATTAAAAAATGGAAGGGGGTATTCATTTCATCGATGAAAATGTCAATGTCGAGGCAACAAATATGGAGATTTATAGAAACTCGGTCTCGACACTTGACAAAGAAAACCTTATCGCGTATCTGAGATATCTCGAAAGTGAGTGGTGCATGAACGTCACGGGGGATTCACACATCTCATTTCAACTGGGCTACAAAAAGTTTTTCAATCCAGGAGATATTAATCCCTCCGACGGAATGCCTATTCGGGTAGATTTAGAGAGCATCACATTAAAACAAAAAAGAGAAGCGGAGTTATTGGGAGCACTTTTTCATAGAGCTACTGCCCTGAGTGTTTCAGACAAAGAATTAGAAGACGAGAGAAAGATTGGCGAAAGAATTAACTCCTTGATTGAACAGATTGATGATTCATATGAGATAGTTCTGAGAAACACAAGAATCTATGAAAGAATTAATAATCCCACATATGCCCTAACAAGCCCCGAAAAAGACCATTCATTGTTTAGGTCAACGACCATGGGAAAGGTCGATGAACTCAGTCCATATCAACAGGCCATCATCAGTGTTCTAGATAAAACTTACAAAAATACAATTCGAAGATACAAAGGACAGTGCTGCAGACAATTCAAAACGCCAGACGGATACAATACAAGAGCTTGGACCACTATTATGAGCGTTCAAGACTATGTATACAGTGTCGCCCAAAAAGAAACAAATTTTGACCTCTGGAAAAACCTGACAAGTCGCGGTTCAGGATTCAAGGATGTTATTCACCATCTCTCCAATTGCAATGACATGCAGTTCCCAGAAATTACAAAGAATAGACATGTTTGGTCTTTCAAAAATGGTATTTTCATTGGTAAAAGATTTGCCCCTGATACTGGTCTTTTTGATTCAAAGTTTTACACTTATGAAAGCTCAGAGTTCAAGTGTCTTGATCCAACTATTGTCAGTTGCAAATACTTTGATAAACACTTTGAAGATTACAGTGAAGTCAAGGATTGGAGAGAAATTCCAACCCCTTACATGGACTCTATTTTGACCTATCAAAAGTTTGATAAAGATGTCATTGATTGGGTCTATGTCATGGGTGGTCGCTTGTGCTTTGATGTGAATGATATGGATGGATGGCAAATTATCCCCTTTTTCAAGGGTATTGCTCGCTCTGGTAAATCGACTCTCATTACAAAGGTTTTTAAGAAGTTTTATGAAAATGATGATGTCAAAACTCTTTCAAACAACATTGAAAAGAAATTCGGTCTATCGTCCATTTATAACTCGTTCATGTTCATAGCCCCTGAGGTGAAGGGTGATTTATCATTGGAACAAGCTGAATTTCAGAGTATTGTAAGCGGAGAAGATGTATCTATTGCAGTAAAGCATCAAAACGCAATCTCTGCACAATGGACTACTCCGGGTTGCTTGGGTGGTAATGAAGTTCCTAACTGGAAGGACAACTCTGGTTCTGTGTTGCGTCGTTTGTTGCCTTGGAACTTTGCAAAGCAAGTCAAGGATGCAGACCCTACTCTTGAAGATAAACTAGACCAAGAAATCCCTAACATTCTCCAAAAATCTATCAAGGCCTACTTAGAAATGTCTCAAAAATACAAAAACAAGGATATTTGGAACATTGTCCCATCGTATTTCAAAAATATTCAGAAACAAGTTGCTATGGTTGCGAGCACACTTACAAACTTTTTGGAGTCTACAAGCATCAAGTATGGAAAAGACCTCAGGTGCCCACAAGAAGTGTTTGTTCGAATCTTCAATCAACACTGTCAAGCAAACAACTTGGGCAAACCGCGTTTCAACTCAGACTTTTATGCAGGACCGTTTAGCTCTAGAGACATCGAAGTTAAGGACCACGAAGATACATACAATGGTAAATTGTATTCCAACAGACCCTTCATTTTCGGTCTAGATGTTGTCTCAGAGGATGTATACAATTCAGATTAATTTCCCTGTTTATAGTATGAATAGGAGTAGCCTACAGCAATTTGTAAAAAATTCCAATGTTCAAATCGTGAGAGATACACCCCGTTCAACCTCAAGTTCCATTGATTTTAATAAAATCGTAGGAGGGACCGCGACACCTTCACCTAGAAGCGTGTCCTCATCCTCCGCGCTCCCCAACTTTACTAACCCCGCGTTTAACGACTCCCCAGTAAAGGTTGGGAAATTGCGTGTCGGTATGTATAATGGCTTGGCAAATGGAACATTTGATGACACAAACAGGGTAGATTTATATAGAGTTTTGTCCAAGAAACCATTGCCACCACAAAGATTAGAAAGTGGCTTGGTTGTTGATGTTAGAGAAATAAACGGAATATACGGAAGATTCCAAAAAGGTATGACAATCACAAGGAATAAAGGATTCCAAGGTCAGTTGTCAGACCGATTTTTTACCGTTCAATTCAAAATAACAGTTTCAAAGGGAAACATTAAAAAAGATGTGAGCTTCAATATTTATAAAAATGGTAAGATTCGTATGTCTGGGGGTATTTTAGACGAGAATAATTCTTTTGAAGAACCCGATGATATTAAAAGACACATAATTGATACTTACACAACCGGACAAAGATTTTTGTATGCACCCTTGGCATTCAATAACCTTTCCGGAACAGTTTTAACAGGTGCTATTTATGATTTACCAAAAGTTGCACGAATGATGAATGCTTCATATGAACCAGAACTTATTGATTTGTTGTATTACCAAAAAAACGGTATTAAATATGTATTCGCAAGAACTGGGGTCATTCAAATTCAAGGCGTCACAACAATGTTGAAATTGAGAGAAGGATATAACCGAGTAAAGGAAATGGTGGCTAAAATTTATCAAAGAGGTGGTGTGAGAACACTCATTAATAATTTTAGAGATGTTGAAGACAAAAAAGAAAAGAAAGAAAAAACTGTTTCAACCTGTCCCAAACCAAGAATACCAGTTAATGGCAAATGTTCAGTTGATTTCCCAGTCAAAAGAAAGAATCCACAAGGTTTTGATTGCTGCTACAAAAAGGGGAAAGCAGCTTCCAAATCAAAATCAAAGAATAGCAACAATGTGCGTCTCGTTTTAGATCCAAAGGGTGGGTTGAAGATTGGAACTAAACAATGTATGAGATACAGTAAAAGTTCACTTGTTAATATTGCAAAGAACCAAGGCATTGTCAACATAACAAAGAAAGATAGAAAGGAAGACATTTGTGCGAAACTTGTCAATAAATTGGGAATTGTTCAATACGCACCATTTACCCACAACGGAAAAGAATATGTCATGGCTGGTGAAAAGAATACTTTTAGAATTGGAAGAAGAATATGTAAAACATATGACATTAAATTACTCCGTGAATTTGCTAAGAAAATGAATATTCCATTCACCTCTTCCACAAAGAGACCAGAATTGTGTAAACTCATTGAAAATGCTCGTGTGAAATTACCATCACCAAAGAATACACCACCACCACAACCAAAGAAGCGTGGAAGACCAAGAAAAGAACAACCCAAAACAAAGAGCAAGAGCAAGTCAGCCAATACTAAGAGTGCCAATAGAAATCTTGCAAACAGCCTAGAAAGATTATTAATGAAAAATATGATTATAAACAAAAGCAAGAGCAAAAGCAAAAGTAAAAGTAAAAATAACAATGTTAGACCAACCGTTTTAGGTGCCAGAGCTCGTGTTGAAAAATTATAATTTAAACATTTGAGTGCATGTTCATGTAATGATAATAATACGCGAACAGTTGGCGGATCGCGTAGATAATACAATAAATATTGATACATACAAAGCGCAACCTTATCAATATGTATTGGACTTAATGATAGAAATCATTATTGATTACATTCAAGTTGAAAGAAAAATTAATGAATCTGAATATGGAATGGGTAGGTTGGAAAGAGAATATAGATGCCCAAGACATTTTCTTGAAATAGAAGATGATACATTGGCGCGAGAATGGATAAGAGAAAATAGTCATCTAAATGACAAGGGACTTATTGTGTACATATTACACAATCTTTCAAGTATGCGTATGGGCAAACATAAATTTTTGTTGTATTCTCTGAAAACATTTTTTAATTGTAGTTTTTAAACCTAAGTTAAAGATAGTAGTCTCCATAAATAAGAAAAGATGAACACCCGAACTATTGTCGACGCTATAACTACCGGTGTTTTCGCTGAGAAAAACACACCAAATGTTGAAATGGAAATTCGACTTGGAAAATCAAATGGTTCTTTTTTTGACACCAATATTGGAGCTGCAAACTTTGATAAAATTATAAATGCACTTGAACAATTTGATGGGTGGGAAGAAAAGAAGAATGAAACCACTGAAGTTTTTTATTACAACGAAAGCAAGAAAAGATTGACATGGCATGAAGATGCTGGAACCCAAGAGTGTGTTGTCAAGGAAAAACTTTTTAAACAAGATTTCTCCGATGACAAACTTCCATATGATATTCGTTTCTCAATGTCAAGAGAACTCCCAACTTCAAAACCAGATAATGAAGATGCTGACCGAATGATTGAAAAATATAGACGCTCATACATTCGTAAAAATTTATCTATCGATATGACAATTATTTCTGGGGACTCCACCGATATGGATGATGAAGATGGTAAGAAATACCAAGTAGAATTAGAAATCATCGACCCTTCAATGGTTGAAGATGAACCAAAACTTTTCAACATTGTGCACAAGGTCTTCGATGTTTTAAAAATATTAGCTTAATGTAGTTATGACATTACTGTATATCGCTATAATCCTCGCCATTGTTTTGCTCCTAAGAAATGAGATTCGGGCAAATGAAGAAGTCCCAGGTTCCAAATATTTTTATATGTCCAACGGCAAGTCTAAGGGAATTTATGAACAAATGAAAAAAGATAAACTTTCAGATGACACCGTTAAATTTTTTATATACATGGAAGACCAATTGATGAAGCTTGAATTCATGTCTGTGTGCACAAGAACATCTAGATTAGGTGAAGCCACAGGTATTTCTGAAGCCATAAAAGAACGCTTCCCAGTCTATGATTTTACATACCATCAAGAACACTTGAAACAAATATCAAATCCAAGTAAACTTATTAACAACAAAATCATATGTCCCTAAATATTATATCCGTACATAAAAACAAATGATTGTTCCCCAAGGTAAAATGACTTTTATGTCAAAGGTGTTTGCCAACTTGTTTTTCCAAGCATTTTTGGCTTACTCCACAGCTAAAGCAGTTATTGAAAGTAAAGAAATGACTGAACAAACAATGCGAAATTCATTAACAATATTTATTTCCATGCTTGCTTTGATTATTGCTTTGACATTTTTCAGGTTTAGCACAGGAGTTAAATTTATTTTATTCTCCTTGTTGTCCATACTTGTTGGTGCTTTGATGTCATCAGTAAAAAATTTAGATAAAGAAGCTTTGAAAGAAGCACTCGCGGGAACCATCGGTATTTTTGTTGTTATGTTCCTAGCGGGAGTTGCGAGCACACAATTTAATATTGATATGGTTCCAATTGCTTTGGGACTTTTCTTTGTCTATTTGGCAACACTTTTTGTCAGCTTTTTTAAGAGAGGAACATCTAAAATATTTGTTGCGATTTTCTCAGCTTTCATATTAGTGGAAACAAACTTAATGCTACGAAAGAATTATCCCGGGGACTTTGTCAATGGGTCATTGGATTATTTTATTGATATTGTTAATCTTTTTACAAGGTTATTAAGTTCTAACTTCGACTAATTATCATCTTCAATCTTGAAATTATTTTTCAATTTCAACATTGTTGTATGTTTAAAAATTTACACAAATTTAGGTATTTATTTAGATACTTTTATAAAATCATTTAAATTATAAAAATTTATATGAAATCTAACTTGAGACACATTTGCTAGTCTTCCAGTTTGTCTTAAATATATAAGTTTAGGTAATTTTTTTTTAAAATATTCTTGTCTTTTTTTATATTTTTCTCTTGTTGCTAAACCTCGATCAATTTTATTCATATTTATATAATTTTTATCAACCCTGTTTAATATAAATTTCCCAAAAAAAATAAACATTGAAGCTGCATGTTTATCACTTGTAGCAAAACATACATTATTTTTATTATTTTTTGTATATAATAAACATGTCAATATTTGTATAAAATCACCTAAAAATTTACCTAGTCTACTTAATACATTAGAATAATTATTTATACTTCCCCTTGAAGTAATATTAACCTCATTTCCATTTAAATATATAACTATTTTATCATTTACATAACGTGTTTTAATAACAGTTTTAAATGTGTCAGACTTTGACTTTATAATAAAAGTAGATGAGGAAGGTTTTATCTTAAATATTTTATTTTTAATATTGCCTCTAATTTTATTTTCACGATATGCATAGAATGGTGTAGGAAGTAAATTTGCACCTTTGTTAAGTGATGATATGGGTGTATATAATATTTTAACATTTTCATTAGGTTTTATTACAGAATTATATATAACATTCTTACTATCGGAATCAAATATTATATTTATTCCTTTTTTAAATTTTACTTCTCTTTGACTACCTACCACAATATCTTTTACTTGATATAACGTTTCTTTAAAAATTTTTTTTATTTTCGAATTGTTTGGTAAATTATTCAATATAGTTTTTTCAATATTATTTAAGTTTTCACGTGTTTTCGTTTCAATCGTAAGAGGTACCTTCTTAAGTATTGCTTCTAAATTTTTAATACTAGTATTACTAGTATTACTATTCCTGTTCATGTTAGTAAATTTTGGTAAAATTTTATTTATAAAATAATTAATTCTATCTTCTTTTTTTGTTTGGGGTAATATTTTATCATGAAGCATATCTTTATAAACATTTACTAAAAATAAGACAAAATCATTGTCATCCATTTCAAATTCAAGTGTATTTCTATTATTGATTTCCGATTTTCGACGAACAATTTGTTTTTTATAATAATTACGAACAAAATTATTATTTTTGTTTATACTTTTATTAGGAGGTTCTTTTAAATTTTTTCTAGCAAGATTTAAATTTTCATTTTTATTTAAATTACTGTTACTAAAATTACTATTTGTAAAGTTATTTATTCTTGTTAAAATTCTACTTCTATTTTTTGTTGTCATTTTTTCACTTTTGTAATACAAATTTGCAATTTTATTAATTGCATTTTTAAATGAATTAATATTTGTTATTGTTTTATTTGTCATATTTATTTTGTTTAAATAATAATTAATATTCTTATTATTGTTTATCAATTTACTTATTTTTGATAATTTATTTATTGTGTTTGGATAATAATTGTTATTAGTGTTATATTTTGTTTTAATAATATCATCTATTATTTTTAGTTTCTCCCTTTTTATATTATTTTTATTAATACCTACACTACTCGTAGATGTAGAAGCAACAGCTCTACCAGGTAAAGGTAATTGTTTA
>Ga0257114_1000884_pt1 | contig 22571 bp, 22 predicted proteins | sample SI112_10mmetaG_FD_190149 | JGI IMG/M metagenome (GOLD analysis project Ga0257114, IMG submission 190149) | Marine microbial communities from Saanich Inlet, British Columbia, Canada - SI112_10m | ecosystem: Environmental > Aquatic > Marine > Inlet | place: Canada: British Columbia | collected...
TTGCATTAGTTACCGGTTCCATTTGGGGTAAGCCAACGTGGGGAACTTGGTGGGCCTGGGATGCACGAATTACCTCAATGTTAATATTAGCTCTATTTTATGCAATGTATTTAATTTCTTGGAGAATTTATGAAAATGAAGAAAAAGTTTTTAAGATCAGTACTATTATTACAATTTTAGGAATTATTAATGTTCCAATTATAAAATATTCAGTTGATTGGTGGAACACACTTCATCAACCAGCTTCAATTAATATTTTGTCAAAAAGCTCAATTCACTCATCGATGCTTTTTCCATTACTAATAATGACTGCGGCATTTGCTCTTTTTTCATTGCTAATTTTTTTAATGAAATATAATACAGAACTGATAAAAATTAAAAATAAAGGCTTAGATAGATTATGATTAATGAACTACTTTTTATGAACGGATACGGTGTTTACGTTTTATCTGCTTTCAGCTTTACTCTTTTGAGTTTCACAGCTCTTTATTTAGTTACAAAAATTCAATTTGTTAAAGAGCAAAATAAATTTGTTGCTAAATTTGGATCTCTTAACACTGAGAAAGCTAATTCTGCAAAATCACAAAGAATTAATAAAGAAATATTAGCTAACGCCACAAATAATTAACTTTTAAACCATGTATGGTCGTAAAGTTAAATTAAGATTTTTGTTTGTAGTAATTATTTTTTTAACTTTAGTATTAACTGTCTTTTTAGTTTTAAAATCACTAGAAGAAAACGTTGTTTATTTTCAGTCACCATCAGAAATTAATTCTTCTGTAGAACTTAATAAAAGTAAAATTAGAGTGGGTGGTATGGTTAAAAAAAATTCAATTTCCATCAATTCTAACGAAATTAATTTTATTATTACTGATTTTAAAAATGAAATAAATGTCACTTTCACTGGAGCAGTACCAAATCTTTTTGAAGAGGAAAAAGGAGTGGTTGCTGAAGGTTTTTTAAAAGATCGAAATGTTTTATCTGCTACAAAAATTTTAGCAAAACACGATGAAAATTATATGCCTCCAGAAGTAAAAGCAGCATTGGAGGATAAATAAATTGCTTTATAGCTCTATTGGATACTACGCATTAGTTTTAGGGCTAGGCATTAGTTTAATACTTGTTTATTTTTCAATCAAAAATTTTCAAAATTCTTCAACACTTAATACAAAGATATTATCTTTTACTTTTCTGCAATTCTTTTTAGTTGTGATCAGTTTTGTATGTTTAATTATATCTTTTGTATTATCTGATTTTAGTAATGAAACAGTCTTTAACAACTCTCATACTACAAAACCACTTTTTTATAAAATAGCTGGAACATGGGGAAATCATGAGGGAAGTTTACTGCTATGGTTATTAGTATTAACTTTATTTATTTTAATCTTTTTTTTAAAAACTAAAAATCAGCCACTTAAATATAAGCTTTTAACTTTAATCTTTCAGCAAATTATAATTATAGGATTTTTTCTTTTTTTAATTCAAACATCAAATCCATTTAATTTTATTTTTCCAACCCCTGAGGAAGGAATGGGCCTCAATCCTATACTCCAAGATCCTGCTTTAGCAATTCATCCACCAATTTTATATTTAGGATATGTAGGATCATCAATTATATTTTCATCAGCTTTAGCTGCCACTTATCTTAATCTAGTTTCAAAGGTATGGGCCTCACATATAAAAAAATGGATTATTGCCTCATGGGTATTTTTAACTTTAGGAATTTTACTTGGATCTATTTGGGCATATTATGAACTAGGTTGGGGTGGTTTTTGGTTTTGGGATCCAGTTGAAAATGTTTCTTTAATGCCTTGGTTAGCATTAACAACTCTTTTGCATTGCATCATCGTATTAGAAAAAAAACAGGTTTTAACGTCTTGGGTAATCATTTTGTCAATTTCTACATTCACATTAAGTATGTGTGGAACTTTTTTAGTGAGATCTGGAATTCTTAATTCTGTTCACACTTTCGCAAATGACCCAGAGAGAGGTTTATTTATTTTAGTATTTTTGTTTTCTTTAATTTTTATCTCTTTATTCATTTTTTTCTTTTTTCACAAAAGTAGTCCAAATAATTCAAATAGTTTTTTTTGGTTAAGTAAAGAAATATCAATAATAATTAACAATTGGTTTATGATGTATTTTTTATCTGTAGTGCTGATAGGAACTATTTATCCAATCTTCCTTGAAGTTTTATCATCTCAAAAAATATCTGTAGGACCACCATTTTATCACAAATTAATAATTCCATTTTTAATCCCATTCTTAATGGCAATGGCTATTGGACCTAAATTAAAATGGATCAAATCAAATATAGTAGACAAATCCTATTTAGCATTATTCTTTGCAATTTCAATTGTATTATCTTTTTTAATAGTCAAAAAATTTAGCACCAATCTACTTATAAATACAATTTTGGTATCAAGTGCTCTCTATTTATTTTTTATGACTTTGAGAGATTTTTTTATCAGAAAATACAGTAACATTTCACAGAACATTGCTCACTTTGGATTTAGTTTATTAATTTTAAGCATTTTATTAAATAATTTATTTTCTAGTGAAATAATTACAAATCTAAAAGTGGGGGAAACATTTACATCATCAAAAACAAAAATAGTCTTTAAAAGCATTAATCAAAAACAAGAAAAAAATTATAAATCTATTATAGCAAACTTTAGTATTGAAAATATAAATGAAAAAATTGAAGATTTATCACCTGAGTTAAGAATTTATAATCAGCCAAATATAGTGACTAGTGAAGCAGATATTAAAACCACATTGTTGTTAGATAAATTTATAGTGATCAACATTGTTCAAAATCAAGATTACTTTAATGTTCGATATCAAGTTAAGCCATTTATGTTGTGGATTTGGATATCAGTAATACTGATTAGTTTTGGTGGATTATTGAGTTTTTTTAAAAGAGAACATGAAAAATAAATTATTACCAATATTTATAGCTTCAATTTTTATAATTGTTTTTATACTTTTTTACAAAGGGTTGCAGAATACAAATATTTATACTCCAGAAACAAAGACTAGTAATAAAATACCATCATTTAAAGGTGATTTATTTTATTCAGATGAAACAATAAATTCATTAAATTTTTTTAATTCAGATAAATTTTATTTATTAAATGTTTGGTCGTCATGGTGTGTGCCTTGTAGAAAAGAGCATACTTTTTTAATGAACTTTAAAGAAAGTAAAAAAATAGAGGTTGTTGGAATTAATTATAAAGATAAAAAGATTAATGCAGCAAATTTCTTAATTGAATTGGGAAATCCTTATAAAAAAATAATTTTTGATCAAGATGGTATTATAGCAATCGAATGGGGTGCATATGGAGTACCTGAGACTTTTTTAATAAAAGATAGAGTTATAATTAAAAGGTATATTGGACCTTTAGATGAAAAAACAGCTAAAGAAATTAAATCAATAATAAAATGAAAATATTCAAATTATTTTTTGTCATTTACTTAATTTCTTCTTTTAATCACTTAGAAGCTAGTGATGATGATGTAAAAAGTAAAATAACAAAAAATTTGAGATGTTTAGTCTGCCAAGGTCAATCTGTTTATGACTCAGACTCTCAATTTGCTAATAGTATGAAAGTATTAATAGACAAAAAATTAGAGGAAGGTTTTACTGAAATTCAAATTTATGATTATTTTAGAGAAAGATATGGTGAGTGGATTTTGTATGATCCTAAACTAAATAAAAACACTTATGTTATGTGGTTATTACCAATATTGATATTTTTAATTGGAGGTGCGATAATCATAAGAAATTTAATATTAAAAAAAAATTAATAAAATGAAAATAATTTTTAAAAATTTTTGTTCAGTTCTATTTTTTATTTTTTTTGTATTTTCAGTTAATGCAGAAGAATTAAGAGGTGTTGAAAAAAAAACTGAATTTAGTTTTTATTCAGGTATGTTTGATTTCAGTGATGATGGTAAAAAGTCTACACTTATTGGATTTCAGCATCAAAATCAAAATCTTAATAGAGATACTTTTTTAGGAAATCTTTCACCTATCACAGGTTTTCTAATTACAGCAGATAGTGCTGGATACATCTATACAGGTTTACAGGCTCAGTATAAATTAGGAATATTAAATATTACCCCAAGTTTTACCCCGGGTTTGTATCATGAAGGCGATGGCAAAGATCTTGGACATATGCTCGAATTTAAAAGTGAAGTCCAATTATCTTTTGATTTATCAAAAAATACTGAATTAGGCTTTTCATATAACCATTTATCTAATGCAAGTTTAGGAGTCAAAAATCCTGGTGCAAATAGTTATATGTTTAATTTTTTTAAAAACTTCTAATTTAATCCATGAATTTGAAAGATTGTCATAATTTTAGTGACTTTAGAAAGTTAGCTAAAAAAAAATTACCTTCACCAATATTTCATTACATTGATGGTGGAGCAGATGATGAAGCTACGCTAAAAAGGAATACTGATGCATTTAATGATTGTGATTTAATTCCTAATATTCTAGCGAGTGTAGGTAAACCAGATTTATCAACAACTGTCTTTGGTAAAAAAATTGATATGCCAATATTTTTATCTCCATGCGCCATGCAAAGACTTTATCATTATGATGGAGACAAAGCTTCAGCCAGAGCTGCAGAAAAATTTGGAACTTTTTACAGTATGTCTACAATGGCAAATAATACAATTGAAGAAATTGCTGAAATTTCAAAAGGTCCTAAGTTATTTCAGCTTTATGTTCATAAAGACCAATCAATTACAGATGATTTAATTGAAAGATGTAGAGTATCCGGTTTTGATGGAATGTGTTTAACTGTAGATACATTGGTTGCTGGAAATAGAGAAAGAGATCACAGAACTGGTTTTACAACACCTCCAAAACTCACTCTTCAAAGTTTAATGAGTTTTGCAATGAGACCCGAGTGGGTTTTTAATTATTTTACTCACAAAAAATTTGAATTAGCTAATGTAAAAAACAAAACAGATAAAGGGACGAATATTGCAAAATCAGTAATTGAATACATTAACGAACAATATGATCCAGCAATGAATTGGAAAGATGCCGAATACTGCGCAAAAAAATGGAACAAACCTTTTGCTCTTAAAGGTGTTATGTCAGTTAATGATGCAAAAAGAGCAATTGATATTGGTTGTACTGCGATAATGATTTCAAATCATGGAGGTAGGCAGTTAGATGGATCAAGATCTCCTTTTGATCAAATAAAAGAAATTTCAGATGCTGTAGGTGATAAACTTGAAATTATTTTAGATGGAGGAATTAGAAGAGGAACACATGTCTTAAAAGCTTTAGCAGCAGGTGCTACAGCATGTAGTTTTGGTAAAATGTTCTTATTTTCATTAGGTGCTGGAGGTCAAGCGGGTGTTGAACATTTGTTGCAGAATATGCATGATGAAATAAATCGAAATATGGTATTAATGGGGTGTAAAAATTTAAAAGAACTTAATAAAACTAAAATAATTTATCGAAGATAAAATAAATTACTTATAAAAATTATATATAAAAAAAATTAATTATTAAAAAAATTGAAAAGGATAAGTTTTTAATTATGAAATTAGCGTCAAGTTTAAATCGTTTAGGAACTGAGTCAGCATTTAGTGTTTTAGCTGAGGCAAAAAAATTAGAGGCACAAGGAAACCCTATGATACATTTAGGATTGGGTCAGCCTGATTTTAAAACTCCAAAACATGTAGTTGAAGCTGCAAAAAAAGCTTTGGACGATGGTCATCATGGATATGTTATGTCAAATGGTATCCCTGAATGTAGACAAGCTGTAACAAGATGGATTAAAAGAAGATATGACGCCGATGTAAATTTTGAAAGAATTTTGATAATGCCTGGTGGAAAACCGACTATGCATTATGCAATACAATGTTTTGGTGAGCCTGGAGCTGAAATAATTCATCCTACACCTGCTTTTCCAATTTACGAGTCTATGATTAATTATACAGGATCAACAGCTGTTCCTTATGATTTAACAGAAGATAAAGATTTAAAATTTAGTGCTGATAAAATTTTGTCTTTAATAACTGATAAGACAAGATTATTAATTTTGATTAATCCTAATAATCCCACAGGAAGTTTTGTTGAAAAACCTGAAATTGATAAATTAGCTGAAGGATTAAAGAAGCATCCACACGTAACAATTTTAAGTGATGAAATTTATAGTAGACAAATTTTTGATGGAAAAGAAATGCCGACTTTTTTTAATTATCCAGAACTTAGAGATAGATTAATTGTTTTAGAAGGCTGGAGTAAAGCTTATTCGATGACTGGATGGAGATTGGGTTGGAGTTTCTGGCCAGAAAATTTAGTTGAGCATGTAAACAAACTATTAATCAATAGCGTATCATGTGTAAATGCAGCTGCACAATTTGCAGGAATTGCAGCTCTTGATGGTCCAGATGACTCAATACATGATATGATGGAAAAGTTTACTCAAAGAAGAAAATTAATTCATGAAGGACTAAATAGCTTGCCAGGTGTTGAGTGTAGTTTACCAGGTGGAGCGTTTTATGCTTTTCCGAAAGTAATAGGGACTGGAATGAATGGAGCTGAGTTTTGTAAAAAAGCCATGCATGAAGCAGGAGTTGCAATAGTTCCGGGAACCGCATTTGGCAAAACTTGCAATGATTACGTCAGATTTAGCTTTGCAGCTTCTCAAGATAACATATCTAACGCATTGGAAAATATCAAAAAAATGCTAGGCTAGGTCTTATGACCGAGTTAGCTTTACCGAAGATAGATAAAAAAACTTTAGAAAAAAAAGATTATATCTTTAAATCGTTAGCTAAAATTATAAATCCCGAGCATGTTTTAAGTCATAAGGATGAAATTAAACCTTATGAAACTGACGGGCTATCTGCTTATAAACAAACTCCATTGGCAGTAGTGATGCCTGAAAACACAAAAGAAGTAAGTAGGATTTTGAAGTTTTGTTATGAAGAAAATATAAAAGTAGTACCAAGAGGCGCAGGAACAGGACTTTCAGGGGGTGCTCTACCTTTACAAGATGCAGTATTATTGAGTCTTGGAAAATTTAATAAAATTTTAGATATTGATTTTGAAAATAAGTGTGTTGTGACACAGCCTGGAGTTACCAATTTAGGATTGACCCATGCAGTTCAGCATAAAGGTTTTTATTATGCACCAGATCCTTCAAGTCAACTTGCTTGTTCTATAGGAGGCAATGTTGCAGAAAATTCTGGTGGTGTGCATTCTTTGAAGTATGGAACAACTACAAATAATATTCTAGGTGTTGAAATGGTTATGATGGATGGAACTATTTGTAGAGTTGGTGGAAAAACTCTTGATCAAGAGGGTTATGATTTAATGGGTTTGATTTGTGGTTCCGAAGGATTACTAGGAGTTATTACTGAAGTAACTGCCAAAATTTTAAAAAAACCGCAGGTTGTTAAAGCTGCTTTAATTGGATTTCCAAGCATTGAAGAGGGAGCAAACGCAACCTCAGAAATTATTTCAAATGGCATTATTCCTGCTGGTATGGAAATAATGGACAAAGCTTTGATAGAGGCAACAGATAATTTTAGTAAAGCTGGATATCCTCGTAATGCAGAGCTATTATTAATAGTTGAAGTTGATGGAACTGAGTCAGAAGTAGATATCTTATTAAAAGATGTAAGCAGTATTTGTAAAAAAAATAATTGTTCAAGTTTAAAACTCAGTCAAAGTGAAAAAGAAAGATTATCATTTTGGTCAGGAAGAAAATCAGCATTTCCTGCTTGTGGTGCCATGGCCCCGGACTACTATTGTATGGATGGTGTTATTCCAAGAGGAAAGTTAGCTGAGGCTTTATTAGAAATTAAAAGATTATCTGAAAAATATAATTTACCTGTTGCCAATTGTTTTCACGCAGGTGATGGAAATTTACATCCTTTAATCATGTACAACGGGGCTGACAAGGAACAATTTAGAAAAACAGAGGAGTTTGGAGCAGAAATACTTAAAGCATGCGTAAGGTTAGGAGGTGTTATAACTGGGGAGCATGGAGTTGGAGTTGAAAAAAGGGAATTAATGTGTGAGATGTTTAATGATAATGATATTCAACAACAACTCGATATAAAATCTTCTTTAGATGAAAAAAATCTATTAAATCCAGGCAAAGTATATCCAATACTGAGAAAATGTGCTGAAGAAGGGAGGGTTCATGTCCACAGAGGTGAGGAAAAATTCCCAGATCTTCCAAGATTCTAACAACACATATTATCCTGAGGATGAAAATCAAATCTCCAGCATAGTTAAAGAACTGTTTAAAAAAAATCAGCCTACTGAGGTGGTTGGTTTGGGCTCTAAAATTTTTATAGGTAATAAAATTCAGTCAGCAAAAAAATTGTCTCTTTCAAGATTGTCAGGAATTATTGAATATTTACCTAAAGAACTTTACATCAAGGTAAAAGCAAATACTCCAGTTGAAGCTATTGAAAAAGAGTTAGAAAAAAATAATCAAGAACTTGCTTTTGAACCAATCGATTTTGGGTTTATTAAAAATGGCAAATCAAATAAAGGAACAATAGCAGGTTGTTTGTCTTGTAATTTTGCAGGATCTAGAAGATTTAAAGTTGGTAGTGTGAGAGATCATATTTTAGGTTTTAGAGGAGTAAATGGTAAGGGAGATATTATAAAATCTGGAGGTACGGTTGTGAAAAATGTTACTGGATATGATTTATCAAAACTTATTTCAGGATCTTTCGGAACACTTGTAGCATTATCTGAAATAACGCTTAAAGTTTTACCTAAAAAAAAATCATCTAATACAATAGCCATTTATACTGAAAGTAAAAAATTAGTGAATGAGCTTTTTGATAAAATTTCTAGTTCAAGTAGTGAGGTTTCTGGTGCAGTTTACGTGCCAGAAGAACCTAAAGACGATAGTTACAATCAAAATAAAGAAATGATATTTAAATTTAATGATCTTAAATCTCAAGGTTCATTTTTGGCTTTAAGAATTGAAGGTGATAAATTATCGATTGAAGAGAGAATAAAAGTGTTAACACAGGAATTAGGCCTTAAAAATTTTAATACTTCAATATTAGACGTGCACCAGTCAGTACCTTTTTGGAAAAAAATTAATAATCTTGAGTTATTTGGAAATACAAAAAATAACTTATTAAGAGCTGTAATTCCTCCTTCAAAGGGGAATGAGTTTATTCAAAAAATAGGAAATAAATTTAAATATTATATTGACTGGTGTGGTTCTTTGTATTGGATTGAAGTGCATTCTAAAAAAAACTCAAATATCACAGAAATTAAAAAATTAATTATAGACCTTGGGGGATACTTAACTATTGTTAAAAAATCTAATGATTTTGATTATGAAGAAACAACATTTACAATCGATAAAACAAGGCTTTTGATTTCTGAAAAAATAAAAAAAAGTTTTGACCCAAAAAGAATTTTTAATCCAGGAAAGATGTACAGAGGAATTTGATGCAAACAAACTTTAGTGAAAAACAATTACAAAACAAAGATAATCAGTCCACAGAAAAAATATTTAAAAAATGTGTTCACTGTGGAATGTGTAATGCCACATGTCCCACTCATCAATTATTGGGAGATGAGCTGGATGGACCAAGAGGTAGAATTTATCTCATTCAAGATATGTTAGAAAATGAAAAAAAACCGACCGCTAAAGTTGTAAAGCATATTGATAGATGTTTATCTTGTTACAGCTGCATGACCACATGTCCTGCCGGAGTGAATTATATGCATGTTATTGACCATGGCAAAAAATATATTGAAAAAAATTATGAAAGACCATTTTTTGATAGATTAATAAGAAATTTTTTATCCATTATTCTTCCAAACGTTAAGTATTTCAAATTAGCTAGCCTCATAGTTAAATTAGGTAAACCTTTTCAATTTTTAATGCCGTTAAAAATTAAAGATATGATGAATTTAATGCCAACAAGTTTTCCTAAAAAAACTCTTAAGGAAAAAGAAATTTATTCTATTTCAAGTCAAAAACGAGTTGCTAGAGTTGCACTTTTAACCGGATGTGTTCAAAAAGAAATTTCACCTCAGATCAACGAGTCAACCATCAGACTTTTAAACAGACACGGTGTTGAGGTAGTTGTTCCGAAAAAAATTAGATGCTGTGGTTCTTTAAATCATCACTTAGGTAAAGAAAATGATGCTCACCAAGATTTTGTAAACAATATTAATACTTGGTATGAAGAACATCAAAAGGGTAATTTAGATGCAATTTTATCAAATACATCAGGTTGTGGGACGACTATGAAAGACTATGGTTTTATTTTTAAAAATGATAATAAAATGAAAAAAAAAGCAAAAGTAATTTCTGATTTAACAAAAGATGTAACAGAATATTTAAATGAAAGTTTAAAATTAGATTTTAAATTAAAAGATAAGAAATATAAAATTGCTTATCACTCAGCATGTTCAATGCAACATGGACAAAAAGTACACAGTCAACCTATCGAATTACTATCAAAAACAAATAATGAGATCATGGAAATTCCTGAAGGACATATTTGTTGTGGATCAGCTGGGACTTATAATATTTTACAGACGAAAATTGCTAAGGAACTATTAAAGAAAAAGGTAAACAACATAGAAAGCTTGAAGCCAGACTTTATTTCGACAGGAAATATTGGATGTATTACTCAGATTTCTAATGGAACCCAGACTCCAATTTTACATACCATTGAGGTTCTAGACTGGTATACTGGAGGACCAAAACCAAAAATATTACAAAAAAATTGATTATGAAAAAAATACTAGTTACTAGAAAACTACTCAAAGACTGTGAAGATAAAGCAACTAAAACTTTTGAAGCAAAATTAAACTCTAATGATGAACTTTATTCACAGTCAAAATTAATAGAATTAAGTCAGGGATGTGATGCGGTATTAACGTCCTTAACAGATAAAATGGATGAAGAAACAATCAATAAACTACCTGAAACTGTAAAAGTAATTTCAAACTTTGCAGTTGGATTTGGAAATATAGATTTAGAAGCAGCAAAAAAAAGAGGTATTGCTGTTACTAATACTCCCGAAGTTTTATCAGATGCTACAGCTGAAATTGGTATCCTTTTAATTTTAGGAGCTTGTAGAAGAGCAGCTGAAGGAATTGAGGCCGCAAAAGAAAGTAATTGGAAATGGTCTGCAGATTATTTAATTGGAAAACAATTAACAGGCACTAGACTTGGTATTTTAGGTATGGGCAGAATTGGTCAAAAAATTGCAAAAATTGCAAAATCACTTGGAATGATCATACATTATCATAATCGTTCAAAATTAAGTGAAGAGAAAGAACGGGGTGCTATTTATCATGAAAGTCTCAAAAGTTTATTTTCAGTTTCAGATGTATTATCAATTTGTTGTCCTGCTACCAAAGAAACTGTTAATTTAATTAATAAAGAAACAGTAGAATATTTTCCAAAGGGTGCTGTAATTACCAATGTTGCCCGTGGAGATATTGTTGATGACGAAGCTTTAATTGATGCTTTGAATAGAAGAAAGATTTATGCAGCTGGTTTAGATGTTTATAAAGGGGAACCAAATTTAAACCCCGGTTACCTAAAAATAAAAACTGCTTTTATTTTACCACACCTTGGAAGTGCCACAAAAGATACCAGAACTGCAATGGCAAATCTTGCGATAGATAATATTGATGAATTTTTCAACACGGGAAATTGTAAAAATAAAGTAAATTAATCTAATTTAGATTAAATTATTCTACCTGTGATTGCACGTAAGTTTGTATGGGTCACTTTTCCTATAGACTCTTAAGTTTAATTATAATTAACTTGCTGGAGTTAATTAACTAAACGAGGAGAGAACAAATGATTAAAAGTAAAAAATCATTGAAGGGTACAAAAACACCTTCAAGACGTAAGTTCTTCAAAGCAGCAGCAGCAACAGGTGCAGCAGCAGCAACAGCTGTAGCAATGCCTAACGTAGCTTTTGGTGCTCCATTAACTTTAAAGATGCAAGCAGCTTGGCCTTCAGGCGCAAACATCTTTTTTGAAATGGCAGGAGATTATGCGAAAATGGTTAGCGACATGTCAGGTGGAGAACTAAAAATTGATCTTCAGCCTGTTGGAGCAATTGTAAAAACTTCAGAAATTGGACAAGCAGTAAGTTCAGGCGTAGTTGATATGGGTCACTGGGTGACTGCATATTGGTATGGTAAAAATGCTGCAGCGTCACTTTTTGGAACTGGTCCATCATACGGAATGTCATCTCAAGAAGTAATGGGATGGATGGAGTATGGCGGAGGAAGAAAACTATATGAAGAAGCTGTAAAAAGTGTTGGATTTAATTACACTGGTTTCTTTCATATGCCTATGCCAGCTCAACCATTTGGTTGGTTCAAAAAGAATGTAACTAAAGTATCTGATGTTAAAGGTATGAAGTATAGAACAGTTGGTCTTGCGACTAACGTTTTAACTGCTATGGGAATGGTTGTAAGACAATTACCAGGTGGTGAAATCCAACCAGCTATGAAAACTGGTTTGATTGATGCTGCAGAGTTTAATAACCCTACATCAGACTCACAGTTTGGAATGCAAGATGTCTCTAAACACTATCACTTAGGAAGTTTCCACCAATCTCAGGAAATGTTCGAAATTCCTATGAACACTAAGAGACTGAACAGCCTTTCACCTGCTCACCAAGCTATCTTGAAGAATGCTGCTTATGCTGCAAACTCAGATAACTACTTCAAAGCACTAGTTAGATATTCTCAAGATTTAGCTAAATTGATGAATGAGCATAAGGTTAATGTTTACCAAACATCTGACGCTATCCTAGCGGAACAATTAAAAGGTTGGGATAAAATCGTTGGTGAGTTTTCTGCTAAAGATGCTTTCTTCAAGAAAGTAGTAGACTCTCAAAAAGCATACGCTAAGAGAACAATGAAGTATCTGTTGATGAATCAACCGAACTACAAATTAGCTTATGAAAATGAGTTTGGTCCAATTGCAAAAGTTAAAATTTAATTAACTTTTAACTAATTTAAAAAAAGGGGGTTGAAAAACCCCCTTTTTTTTTACATGAATTAATATATTTTCTTATGATGAAATTTTACATTAAATTTGCAGACACTTTAAGTACTTCAATGGGTAAGGCATTCTCATGGTGTATAGTAATTTTAATGGGAGGAACAGTTTATGAGGTTGTGATGGCTTATGTTTTTAATGCACCAACTTTATGGAATTTCGATTTTAGCATGCAAATGTATGGCGCAATTCTTATGATGTCAGGAGCTTATTGTTTAGCAACAGAAGCGCATGTTAGAGGAGATGTTATTTATCGATTGTTTAGCCAAAGGACTCAAGCGTGGATAGATTTGGTTCTTTATTTTATTTTCTTTTTTCCTGGTGTAGTGGCTTTAGCATTCTATGGTTATGAATACGCAGCACTAGCTTGGAAAATAAAAGAAACTAGTTGGAGTAGTCCAGCGCAAATTCAAATTTATATGGTTAAATCAATGATACCTGCGGCTGGTATTTTATTAATTATTCAGGGTGTTAGTGAAGTATTTAGATCAATTATATGTATTCAAACAGGTCAATGGCCAACTAGGTTGGTTGTTGTAGAAGAAACTGAACAAGTTCTTATGAGAGCTGCTCAAGATGAGGATAACAAAAATGTTATTTAGCTTAACTAATCCAGAAGTTGCAATTTTAATGATGGGGATATTTTTATTTGCTGTGCTTTTAGGATTCCCAATAGCTTTCACGTTAATGGCAATGGGTATTGGTTTCGGATACTACGCTTATTATGACGCTACTATGATGGAGCATATATTTGACAATAGGATATTTCAATTATTTGTTCAAAACACTTACACGGTCATGGATAACAATGTTCTCACAGCAGTACCCCTATTTTTATTTATGGGCTACCTAGTTGAAAGAGCAGGGATAGTTGCAAAACTATTTTTTGCTATAAGATTAGCTGCGCATAGATTGCCAGCATCAATGGCAGTTGCTGCTTTAATAACTTGTACTTTATTTTCTACAGCAACAGGAATAATTGGTGCGGTGGTAACTTTAATGGGGTTACTTGCATGGCCAGCAATGGTTAAAGCTGGTTATGATAAAAAATTTGCATCAGGAATTATTTGTGCTGGTGGATGTTTGGGAATTTTAATTCCACCAAGTATTATGTTAATTGTTTATTCAGTAATTGCACAATTATCACCATTAAGATTATTTGCAGCAGCAATATTTCCAGGTCTAATGTTGGCTGGTCTTTATATAGCTTATGCAGTTACTAGAGCTTGGTTAAATCCTTCTATAGCACCAAAGCCACCAACAGAAGATATTCCACCACGAGCAGAAATTTTAAAAGAAGTGCTAGTTTCATTTGTTCCACTATTTGGATTGATAATGTTAGTACTTGGAACTATTTTAGCTGGAATAGCAACACCAGCAGAGGCAGCAGCAGCAGGAGCATTTGGAGCAATATTATTATCATGGTTTTATAAAACTCTAAAATGGCAAAACTTTAAAGAATCTGTATTTTTAACAGCAAAAACTACTGCAATGATTATGTGGTTATTTATTGGTTCTTGGACTTTCTCTTCAGTATTTTCTTATTTAGGTGGCCATGAAGTATTTGAGCATTTCTTTACTTCAATAAATATAACCACTTGGCAATTTTTAATCATTACTCAAATAATAATTTTTCTTTTAGGTTGGCCGCTAGAATGGACAGAGATCCTAATTATTTTTGTTCCGATATTTTTACCACTATTAGAAGTATTTAATGTTAATCCATACTTCTTTGCAATGTTAATTGCTCTAAACTTGCAAACATCTTTTCTAACACCCCCAATGGCTATGTCAGCCTATTACTTAAAAGGTGTGCAAAAGACAAACGTTGAATTGATGGAAATTTTTAGAGGAATTATGCCATTCTTAGGTATTGTAATTTTTGCAATGTTTTTAATGTATATGTTTCCAGGAATAGCATTATGGTTGCCCGAAACACTTTTTGCAGATTAGATAAAAATGATAGATATATTTTCACTTAAAGTTGAAGACATTGTATCTAAGATAAAAGATGCTCAACTCACATCGGTTGAGGTGTGTCAAAAATATATTGAGAGAATAAACAAATACGAAAAAGATGTTAAAGCTTGGGTGCATTTTGATAAAAAACTTTTACTTGAAAAAGCAGAAGAGGCAGATGAACATAGAAGATCTGGTAAACCAACAGGCCCACTGCATGGGATACCTGTTGCTCTAAAAGATATTATAGGAACTATTGACATGCCTACTGAGTGCGGAACACCAATTAGGAAAGGAAAATCTTACTCTCAAAATGCTGAAATAGTTGATTTACTTCTTTCTGCAGGAGCAATTGTAATGGGTAAAACTGCAACTTCTGAACTTGCTTATTTAGGACCTTCAAAAACTACAAATCCACACGATCATTCAAGAACCCCAGGAGGTTCATCTAGTGGATCAGCAGCTTGTGTTGGATCTTTTATGGCACCACTATCAATTGGTTCACAAACAGGAGGATCAATAATTAGACCAGCATCTTATTGTGGTGTTGTTGGATACAAACCAACATATGGGTTAATTTCAAGAAATGGAGTTTTAAAAACTTCAGATAAGTTGGATCACATAGGCGTTTTTGGAAGATCAGTTGAAGACGTTGCTATGCTTGCAAGAGTTTTAATTAAGAAAGATAATCATGATAAAGCAACAGTTCATTATTCAAGTGAAGACATGCTAAGTGAAGCAAAAAAAGGACCTCTGTTTGAACCTAAATTTATTTTTTATAAAACTGATAATTGGAAAATAATTGATAAAAAATCTAGAGAAGCTTTTGAGTATTTTATAAAATCATTTAAAAAAAATATTGAGGTCTTTGATACTCCTTCGTATTTTAAGGATATTCATAAATATCATCAAATAATTCATGAAACTGATTTAGCAAATAATTTTGGTCTTTATTATAAAAAATATAAAAAAAAATTATCTAAATATATGCAGGAGGCTATTGTTAAAGGGAACAAACATTCAGCTAAAGATTATGCTGAGGCAATAGATTTTATGAAAAGAAGCTACGACTCTTATGAAGAAGTATTTGAAGATTACCATGGTGTTTTAACACCTTCTAGTCCTGGTGTTGCGCCAAAAGGCTTGAAAAGTACAGGCACAGCAGAATTTAATAAAGTTTGGTCATATCTTGGAACTCCATGTATTTCTTTACCATTACTTCAAGGTGAAAATGATATGCCTTTAGGAGTTCAACTTGTTGGTGCTAGGTATGATGACCATAGATTTTTAGGTGTTGCTAATTGGTTAGAAAAGGAATGTAATAAATAAAATGCAAAAATTTACAACACTCCTAGGTTCTTTACTAGCAGCCTCTTTTCTAATTGGATTGGCAACAACACTAACTAGATCTACAATGATAGGTTTCTTTGATGTATTGCCTGTTTATATACTTATGGCCATCGCAATCTTTATGATGGTCTATGAAGCTTTCTTTGATAAAAAATAGTTATTAATTATAAAAAGTTGTCTAATAAAAAAAATAATTTTTTAACTTATTCACTTTTATTTATTCAGCCAATTTTTATGGCCTCTAATTTAGTTGTTGCTAGAGGCGGAGTTGAACACGTTCCACCCATTTCATTAGCTTTCTGGAGATGGACTTTAGTAGTTTTAATACTTTTGCCTTTTACATATTCATTTTTAATAAAAAACTCAAAAATAATTAAAAAAGAATTTAAAAAACTTTTCTTTTTAGGTGCCATGGGTTGTGGGGTTTGTGGAGCCTTTCCCTTTTTAGCAGGACAAACAACCACTGTTACTAATATGGGAATTATTTATACTTCATCACCTATATTTATAATTCTGATTTCAGCATTTTTTTTTAATGAAAAAGCAAGTTTTACAAAAATTATTGGTCTTATTTCTTGTTTAATAGGAGTATTTGCAATTATTATAAAAGGTGATTTTAATTTATTATTAAATCTAAGCTTTACAATTGGTGATTTATGGATGTTGGCTTCTGCTATTGGCTGGGCTCTTTATTCTATTTATCTTTTTTATTGGAAATCTGAATTACCTATTTTTCAAAGGTTCACGCTAGTAGCATTTTTTGGAGCAATCAGCTTATTTCCCTTTTATATAATCGAAGAAGTAGTCGTTCAGAGAACTATGTTTAACTTACACTTTTTATTGTGGGTTTTGTTTGCTGCGATATCACCTGGTATTATAGCCTTTACTCTTTATACAATGGCTCAAAAAAACCTTGGAGCATCTTTAACTGGTTTTACGCTTTATATTTTTACAATATACGCTGCAATTTATGGGTTTATTTTGTTTGATGAGAAACTGGAATCTTATCATTATATAGGAACAATTTTAGTGTTCTTTGGTGTTTATTTAGCTAAAAAAAATTATGAAACTAAAACGTAGGAATTTTTTTTTGGAATTTATTATTGGAATAGTTGTTGTATATTTATCTGTATTAATTCTGCTTTTTATTTTTCAACGAAATTTAATGTACCATCCTCTAGAGAATAATTACTCTGGAGATAAATTAAAAGTTGAAGTAGAAAAAGTTAATATTGTAACTTCAGATAATTTAAACCTATTAGGTTGGTTACACAAAAAAGATTTCAATAAATTTAAGACAATTGTTTATTTCCATGGCAATGCCGGAACTCTAGAAAATAGAATTCATAAATTAAATCATTTTAAAGATATGAATGTTAATTTTTTAATAATAGCTTGGCGAGGTTTTAGTGGTAATAAGGGAAAACCCTCTGAAAAAGGACTTTATATAGATGCAAGCAGTGCAATTTTGTGGCTTAAAAAATTAGGTTTAAAAGAGAATGATATAATACTTTATGGAGAGTCTCTTGGAACTGGCGTTGCAACTGAGATAGCACAAAGTAATAATTATGCTGGATTGGTACTTGAAACTCCTTTCACATCAATGGTAGAAGCTGCAAAAAACTTTTATCCATATATCCCAGTCTCTATTTTATTAAGAGATAGGTATGACAACAAAAATAAGATTAAAAATATTAATATTCCAGTTTTAGTAATGCACGGTGAGATAGATCAAATCGTACCTTTTTGGATGGGTAAAAAAATATATGAAATAGCTAATCAACCTAAGTATTCTTATTTTACGAAATATGACGATCATATGATGGAATATGATGAAAATCTTGTATTTACATTAAAAAAATTTATTGAAAGTTTAAATTAAGCCACATTCTAAACAAATATAGTCCAAAATTTTTTAAGAAACTTAGATGTGAAAAAAATATTTTTGATTTTTAATATTTTATTGTTTTTTACAAATTTTGTATTCGCTCAAGATAATAAATCAGCATTTAATAGTCTATTTCATATAGATCAAATGAATTCACATAATAAAAATTTCGCTCTTTATTTTAAGACAAGGGACAAAGCAATCTTGGCAAGAGGTGAAAATAATAACTATATAAATGATTTCCCTAAAGACCTCTATATTTATGATTATAAAACAAAGAATTCTTCTCCACTTATTTCTTATGAATGGTTCCCAACTAGAGCAAAATATTTTCTTGAAGAATATGATTTTCCAGTTTTTCCTGATGATTTCGCTTATTATTTATTGAAAGATAATAAAACATTGGTGATGATTAGTGCTGTTAAAAGTTTAAATGCTAATTTTAAATTTGATATTAGTAAAAAAAAATTAGAACTTTATCCAAAGAATGGAAAATTCGATTTTATTATTTCATCTATCGCCAAGAATTGTGGCCACGATAATTTTAATGAGAATTATAAGTGTAGTTTCTATAAGCCTTTGATATCAAGCACATTAATCAACTAATTTGTGTAAAAGCATTAGCAAATTTTTCAGCTTCAAAAATTTGAAGATCATCTTCTTTTTCTCCTAATCCTAGAGCAATAATTGGAAGTTTGTATTTTTTAGCAACAGCTAAAAGAATTCCTCCTTTTGCAGTTCCATCTAATTTTGTCATTATTAATCCTGTTATTGGAATGATTTTATTAAATTCTTCGACTTGGTTAATTACATTTTGGCCTGAAGTAGCATCTAAAACTAAAATTACATCATGTGGTGCTTCCGGATCTATTTTTTTTGTTACATTTGCAATTTTTTTATACTCTTCCATTAAGTTTTTTTTATTTTGTAATCTTCCAGCAGTATCAATTAAAACTTGATTAAAGTTATTAGCAATTGCATGTTCAATAGCTTTATAAGCAACAGATGCAGGGTCTGCACCTTGCGTAGATTTTGTTATTTCAACTTCTACTTTATTTGCCCAATTTTCTAATTGTTCAATAGCTGCAGCTCTAAAAGTATCTGATGCTGCGAGCATAACTTTATTTCCATTTGCCTTTAATATTTTGCTAATTTTTCCAATGGTTGTCGTTTTTCCAACTCCATTAACACCTGAAACTAATGTAGCATTAATTTTTTCTTTTTTCTGAAAAAAAGAATTATTCTCAAGAGGTTTCATCAAAGATATAATATACTCCTTCAAAATAGCATTTATCTCTTCGCTAATATCTTTCTTTGGATCAATTTTACTATCTGAAATTATTTCTTTAATTTCAGATGCAGCAACAACCCCAACATCAGATTGAATTAAGTATTCTTCTATTCTATCTAAAGTTTTGTCATCTATTTCTTTTTTTACAACTATATCTCTTAAGCCAGATGTAAAAGCTGTTGCACTTTTTTTAAAACCAGATTTAAATTTATCAAAAATTCCCATTAAATATTAATCTCTATATTTTTAATATCTGAGACAGGCCCTTTCATATGAATACTATTGTTTTGATCAATTGATATTGATAACTTTCCTAATTCAAATTCAATATCAGTTTTTTTATCTACTAATCCATTTATGTTTGCAGCCACAACAGTTGCACATGCAGCGGTTCCACAAGCTTTTGTAAGTCCAGCACCCCTTTCCCAAACCTTAATTCTAATTAATTTTCTACTAATAACTTTTGCAAGAGTTACATTACATTTTTCTGGAAAATAATTGTGATTTTCTATTTGAGGTCCTATCTCTTTTAAATCATAGTCTTCAATATTATCCACAAAGAAAACTACATGAGGATTTCCTACATTTACAGAAGTTCCACCAATATGTTCAATGTTATTTTTGTCAATAATTTTAATATTTAAATTTTTTGTATCCAGATTTTTATTTAATGGAATTTCATTCCAATTAGTTTTTGGAATTCCAATTTCTGTTTCTACTAAATTGTTGCCTAGAATCTTTGATTTTAGTGCACCAGAAGAGGTCCAAAGTATAATTTCATTATCACTATTTTCTTTCGATATAAGATCAGCAACACATCTAGTACCATTACCACATGCGCCTGAAATACTTCCATCTGAATTATAGAATTCTAATCCAGCGTCTTTCTTGTCACTTTTTTGGATATATATTAGTTGGTCACAACCAATAAAACTACGATCACATATCTTAATAATCTGATCTTTAGTTAGATTATAATTATGATTTCTCTGATCAATAATTACAAAATCATTGCCCAAACCATCCATTTTAAAAGCTTTAATATCCATACATAGATATTTAACTTATTTATTGACTTTTTGAACCTCTATTATAGGTTGTCTCCGTTTCCGCAAAAACATTAACTTTGCGGTGTCTTTGGAAACAAAGAGATCGACACTAGTCAGCGAGGCTTCGCCCACTAGTGCGGTTACTGCTGTGTGTAATAAATATGTTTGAAAATTTAACAAGTAAATTCGAAGAAATTTTTTCTTCTTTAAAAAAAGCCCCCTCACTTGATGAAGGTCAAGTAGATGAGGGATTAAGAGGTATTAGACAAGCTTTGTTAGAAGCGGACGTTACTTTAGAAGTAGCAAAAGATTTTATAGAAAAAGTAAAACCCAAAGTCCTAGGCCAAGAGATTATTAGATCAACCTCTCCTGGGGACATGGTCGTAAAAATTGTTTATGATGAATTAGTTAATCTTTTAGGTGGATCAAATAATGAGATAAATCTTAGTGCCGTACCACCAGTTCCAATGATGCTTGTTGGATTACAGGGTTCAGGTAAAACAACAACTACAGCCAAATTAGCTAAATATTTAGAAGCCAATAAAAAGAAAAAAGTAATGATGGTCAGTCTTGATATTTATAGACCTGCCGCACAAGAGCAGTTGAAATCACTTGGAGAACAAAACAATATCTTAACTCTGCCTATTATTGAAGGCCAACAACCAACAGATATTTGTCAAAGAGCAATTAGTGCAGCAAATTTAAATGGAGCTGAGATTATTTTATTTGATACTGCAGGTAGAACTCAAATTGACTTACAAATGATGAGTGAAATTAAGCAAATTGAAAGTGTAATAAATCCTACAGAAACATTTTTAGTTGCAGATTCTTTAACAGGACAAGTAGCCGCATCAGTTGCCAAAGAATTTAAAAATACTGTGAATCTATCAGGGATAATTTTAACCAGGGCAGATGGAGATGCAAGAGGTGGTGCAGCCGTTAGTATGAAATATGTTTCTGATGTTCCAATTAAATTTTTAGGTATAGGTGAAAAAATAGATAATCTTGAGGTATTTCATCCTGACAGAATAGCAAACAGAATTCTTGGGATGGGAGATATTGTATCTCTTGTAGAAAAAGCTGCACAAGACTTAGGTGAAGAGAATTTAAAAAAAGCAGAGGAAAATTTAAAAAAAGGGCAATTTTCTATGCAAGATTATTTAACCCAGTTAAGACAAATGAAAAAAATGGGTGGTATTGAAGGAATAATGTCTTTTATGCCTGGAGTTTCAAAAATGAAATCTCAAATGGATTCAGCAGGAATCGATGAGAGTATTATCACCAAAAATGAAGCTATCATTTTGTCGATGACCAAAAAAGAAAGAGAGAACCCAAAACTTATTGATGGGTCAAGAAAAAAAAGAATTGCTAATGGCTCTGGCACAGATCCAGCCACTATCAATAAATTGCTGAAGCAATTTAAAATGATGTCTGAAATGATGAAGAAGATGTCTAAAGGAAATCTGAAAGGTATGTCTGACAAAGGAATACCGCCAGAGCTATTTAATCAATTAAAATAATAAAAAGGAGAACAAATGTTAAAACTAAGACTATCAAGAGGTGGAACGAAGAAAAGACCTGTTTACAAAGTTGTTGTAGCAGACAGTCGATTTGCAAGAGATGGAAGATTTATTGAGAAAGTGGGATTTTTTAACCCTCTTTTACCTAAAGAAAAAAAGGAAAGAGTTGGTCTTGAAGCTGAAAGAATTAAATATTGGTTAGGTCAAGGTGCTCAACCAACAACAAGAGTTGCAAGAATTTTAGGTGAAAATGAATTAATGCCAATGCCTGCAAATGGAAATAATCCACAAAAAGCAGTTCCTAAAAAAGAAAGAAAAAAAGAAGGTGAGGAAACTCCAGCAGCTCCTAAAGCAGAAGCAGCACCAGCAGCAGAAGCTCCTAAAGCAGAAGCAGCACCAGCAGCAGAAGCTCCTAAAGCAGAAGCAGCACCAGCAGCAGAAGCAGCACCA
>Ga0257114_1000886_pt1 | contig 22566 bp, 9 predicted proteins | sample SI112_10mmetaG_FD_190149 | JGI IMG/M metagenome (GOLD analysis project Ga0257114, IMG submission 190149) | Marine microbial communities from Saanich Inlet, British Columbia, Canada - SI112_10m | ecosystem: Environmental > Aquatic > Marine > Inlet | place: Canada: British Columbia | collected...
GTGTAATTTGTAAAACACATGCATTGTTTGCGCGCGCGCGATGTCTCGGGCGGCCTCGGTAGATGCTCGATTCGTCGACGCGCGAGCGCCCGTCTTCGCGAAGCTTCGCCGCGACGACGGCGTCGCGCCGCACACGCGCGCGCGCGCGCGCCATGCTCGCCCGCGCGTCGACGCGCGCGACGCTTCGCGCATCGACGCGCGCGACGCGCGCGACGACGGCGACGCGCGCGACCGCGCGGCGGCGCGCGCGGCGGCGCGAGCTCGAGCCAAAGTCGTTACGTCACCGGCGCCTCGTGCCGCGCTCGACCGCGGGCGACGGCGACGACCGGCTGTGGAGCAACGTCGACGGCGACGATCGGCTGTGGAGCAACGTCGAGCGCGGCGACGATGGGTTGCGACGCCGCGCCGGATCGCTCGGCGCGTCCGTGGCGCTCGTCGCGGGGACGACGCTCGGCGCGGGCATGCTCGCGCTACCGCTCGTCTTGCGCGACGCGGGCTTCGTGCCGAGCACGGTCGTCATCGTCGCCTGCTGGGTCTTCTTCGCCGCGACCGGGCTGTGCGTGCTGGAAGTAAACCTCGGGACGATGTGCGAGCTCGGACGGGGCGGCGGGGTGTCGGTGAACGCGATGTGTCGAAGGACGCTCGGCGACGCCGGCGTAAACGCGGCGACGGCGTCGTTCGCGTTCATCCACTACGCGTTACTCGTGGCGTACGTGCAAAAGGTCGGGGAGCTCGCGGTTGAGATTTGGCCGCAGGTGCCAGGAGGGGCGAACGCGGCGTCGGTGGCGTACGCGACGGCGATGTCGACATTTTTGTACCTCGCCTCGCCGGCGAAAATCGAACGGTTCAACTCGGCGCTCTTCGCGGGCGTCGTCGGGACGTTTGTACCGCTGTTGCTGCTCGCCGCGAGGAGCGAAACGACTTCAGTGGATAATCTGCTCGCCGTGTCGGATTGGAGCGCGGCGCCGGCGACGATTCCAATCGTCGCCGTGGCGTTCGTGTATCACCAAGTCGTTCCAGTCGTGGCGACTTCGTTGGAGGGCGACAGGAAGCGCGCCACGACGGCCGTGCTCGCGGGCACGGCGATACCGGCGTTGATGTTCATCTTGTGGGACGCCGCCGTGCTCGGAAGCGTCGACGCGGGGGCGATCGATGTCGACCCTATCGGCGCTCTGCAAGCGTCTTCGCCGTTGACGGCGGCGCTCGTTCGTGGGTTCGAATTCTTCGCCGTATCGACGTCTTTCTTGGGATTCGGATGGGGTCTCGCGGATTTCCTCGCGGACGGCATGAAGACGACTGATATTCGCGATCCGCGGCCGTGGGCCTTGGCGCTCGTGCCTCCCGTGATTTTCGCGCTCGCGTGCCCGGGCGTCTTCCTAGCCGCGCTCGACAGCGCGGGCGCTTTCGGGGTTTTAGTCGTGTTCGGTATGATTCCACCCGCGATGGTGTATAGACACAGGCAAATGCGAGACGAGTGTGCGCTCGAGAACGACCCAGTGGGGTGCTTGCCGGTATTAGATCCGGTGCTTCCGGGCGGTGCGCTCACGCTAGCGCTCATGTTCGCGTTCGCAGCGAGCGAGGTTGGTTCGGAGACCATCGGGCTTGCGCGTCAGTGGTTCCGCATGTGAAGCGTATTTCTAGGTGTATTATTGATTCATTCATTCTAGCCGCTCTTTTTTGCGCTTCTGTAACTCATCGCCGCCAGGACCGACGGTGACTTTTCGCTTCGTCGCGACGACGTCGCCTTTCTTCGTCTTAAAAACGCGACCGCGCCCCCCTTTGTCGTTGTTCCACCACGATGATTTCGATTCACGCTCTCGCTGCGGCGCGTCGGCGATGCCTTCGTCGCCTTCATCATCGCTCCCTCGCACGTCGTCGGCGTGTTTGCGTTCGCCGCCGTCTCTCGCCGCCGACGCGGTCGCGTCATCGTCGTCGTCGTCGTCGCGTTCGAGCTCGCCGTGCTCGTCCGCGGGCGAGTCATCGTAGCGATCGGCGTTCGTGACGCTCTTGGCGCTTGGTTTCGGCAGCGCTTCGGCGACTTTGGCCAACACTCGCAAGTTGGGATCGACAAAATGGCCATCCTTCTCGAGCAGCTTGACCAAATCACTCGCGAGCGGTGTAAACTTGCGCGTGAAGAACGAGAGCGCGGCGCCTTTCTTGCCTTGTCGTCCAGCACGCCCGACACGATGGCGATATTGTTCTATGCTTCCTGGAAAATCCCAATTCACCACGTACTCTAGTCCCGCGATGTCCAAGCCGCGACCGGCGACATCCGTGGCGATTAACACCGGAGTCTTCCCCGCTTTGAAATCTTTCAACGCCTGATCTCGTCTGTTTTGCTTCATCGTTCCGTGAAGCGTGCTCACTTTTTCATTGTGTCTCTTGCACAAATCCGCGATGAACTGCACCGTTTTGATGCGATTGGCGAAGACGAGGACTCGGCTACGAGCGCGCCCGTCTTCGGCGCGAAGCTTTGTGATGTACTTCATCAACTTGCGACTTTTTTTGTGCTCGGCGCACACGTGTACCGTCTGCTCCACGATCGCCATGTGAACGTTGACGTCGTCGTCGTCTTTTGGCACTGTCGCCTTCTCTGAATCAATCTTCACCGTCTCAAAGCCTTTGCGGAGCCACGTCTTGCCGATGGCGCGCACCGCCTTTGGAAACGTGGCGCTGAACAACAAAGTTTGGCGGCCGCTGTCTTTGTCAGGCAGCGCTTCGCGAATCGTAGAGAGCTGCTCTTCAAAACCGAGGGCGAGCATGCGATCGGCTTCGTCTAAAACGAGCACCGCGCATCTATCCAACTGCAGGGCGCCTGATTCGAGAACGGCGAGCAATCGCCCCGGGGTGCCGATGACGAGTAAAGCTTGCGACGTATGCTGAGCCAAGGCCTCTTCCTGCTCCTCCTGAGACGCTCCACCGTACACGGCGACCGCACGTACCGGCACAGCTTTCTTCAGTTTGTTGCAGACGCCAGATATTTGCAAAGTCAGTTCCCGCGTCGGGGCGACGACGAGCACCGCCGGCGCCCCGGGCCGTTTCTTTCCCACGTTTGGATTTTCTCTGTGATCTTTCAGCGCGGCTTCGATGGCGGGTAATAAAAACCCTAACGTTTTCCCGCTTCCAGGTGGCGCGATGGCTAAAACATCGCTACCCGCGCACGCCGGCGGCCAACATTGTCTTTGCACCGGCGTCGTGCGACGATGCCCGATGCTCTTCATCGCATCCATGAAATAATCCGGAACATCGTCCGCACTCACGCCGTCGCCGTTCGTTTCTGTTCCATCCGCGTCATCTTCTTCCACCTCTTCCCCGCGCGCCTTCGCTTTCAGCTTTTTCCTCAGCGCCTTCGCCGCTAACCGCTCTCGCTCCGCCTTGCGCTTCGCGCTCCGCTCCGCCGCCGTTCGCTTCTCGTCCTCTTCCTGCAGTGCGGGCGGCAGCGGCGGTGCGCTCGAGCACATCCCGCGCAGCTGTCGTTTCACCCCTCGCTTCGTTCGGATTCGATTCCCGTCCGCGTCTTTGCGCGAGAGCGCGCGCGCTTTCTTCGCCTCGCGCTTGCTTCGCTTTCGCTGGAGGAAATCAACCGTCATGGCGCTCGCGGCGACGCTCGCGCGCGATCGGCGCGACGCTCGGCGCGCTCACGCGCGTGAACGATCGTTTCGCACGGCTCGACCGCGCGTCGGCGCGCGGGACGCGTCGCGCGAGACGATGGGCGGTCGAACGCGCGCGCAGCCGCCGCCGCCACGAGCGCGGTCGAGGCGACGCGTCGACGCGACGGCGCGCGCCGTGGAATAGACGGTGCGTCGATTCCGAAGTGCCGCTAAAATCTCGCGGCGCTCGCGTCGGAGCTCGCGTCGACGGTGTCGCGCGCGTGAGTGCGAACGAAGGCGAGCGTTCTTCGCGCGACGGGACGGGACGCGACGCGACGGATGGTTTTGGATCCTCTTCGCTGTATTCTAGTAATCGTAAATCTAAGAAGTTGTACACCACGAACACTCACAGGAAATAGTCCGGACACCGCTTCGCCGCCTGCTGCTCCTCGCCTCGCCTGGGCGCGGGATCGAACTGAAGGAAAGACGTTCCCAAATTGTCGTCCACCTCCATGATGCTCGCTTGGTTACCGCACCTGTAGCAGTAATTCGGGGCGCTGAAAATCGTCACTAACGACTGGTCGTGGTGCCAAAGGTACCCTTCCATCACCAATTGATGCGCGCGCGCGATGAGCTTCAGACCGTTGTTGTGGTTGAACTGCTCCGTGATATCCTGCCCGAACGTGTACCCGGCGCCTCGCGGGCTCATCCCCCACCCGGCGCGATCGTCGGGATCGCTCCACACCAAATCACACACCGGTCCTTCGTGCGGAACTTCCGCGAACCGATCGATCTTACGCACGTCATCCAGCGTGTCGATCGACGGCGACAAGCCACCGTGCGGGCAGAATATCTTATTCTCGATCACCGCCGACAGAGGCATGAAATCAAAGAGATCTGTAAACGCCTTCCAAATTCCCGCGTGTCCGTACTTCCGCATGCACTCGTCGTAGAACCCGTACACCTGCGTGATCTGTCGCGACTCGTGATTCCCACGAATGATCGTCACCCGATCCGGATACCTCACCTTGAGCGCGACGACCAACGTCACCGTCTCCACCGAGTAATACCCGCGATCGACGTAATCCCCCAAAAACAGATAATTCGTATCGGGCGCCAGCCCTCCCATCTTGAACATCTCCATCATGTCGTGAAACTGTCCGTGTATGTCCCCCACCACCGTCACCGGCGCTCGCACGAGCTGCACGTTGCTCTCCTCCGCCAACAACCCGCGCGCTCGATCGCACAGCGTCATGACCTCCTCCTCGGGCAGAAACTCGTGCTTCAACAGCGCGCTCACCATCGCGTCGTAATCCCCGTACTCGCTCGCTCGCAATCGCGTCATCGTCGCCGCACGTCTCGCGCCGCGCGTCTCGCGCCTCGTCCCGCGTCGCGTCCTTCGGTCGCGCGACCGATCGCGCCTCGCGCGTCCTCGCGCGCGCGTCCCTCGCGCGCGCCCTCGCCGGTCGTCTCCGCGTCGCGCGGTCGCGCGCGCAGGGCCTCGCGACGCGTCGCGTCGCTCGGCGCGTCGACGCGCGTCGGCGTCGTCGCCGGGCGCGCTGTGCCGACGATCGACCGCGCGCGCCGATGGTACAAAGTGTGCTAGGCTCACTGTTTGCCCATACAAACTCCGACGGTCCGATATTGGCGCCGCGCGCGAGTGCGCGTTCGCGGCGTCGGCGCCGCCGCCGACGGCGCGACGGACGCGCGCGACGGCGCGACGACGCGACGCGCGATGAAGCGCGCGCCGAGGCGCGGCGCGGCGACGACGCCGAAGCGGCGCGCGCGCGCGACGCGCGATGAAGCGCGCGACGACGACGACGACGACGACGGCGCGAACGCGCGCGAGGGCGATTTCGCGGACGACGGCGACGGCGACGGCGACGGCGACGACCGGAACGGACTCGCGCGCGCGCGACGGGAGGAGATGGAGGCGAACGAAAACGCGAGCGATTCCGAGCAGCGCGAGGCGGCGGCGGCGGCGAGGGAGACGGCGCAGGAGAAACGGGTGCGGTTGGCGAAGGCGTACCTGGAGCGGTTGCGAGAGGAACAGGCGGCGGAGGACACGGACGAGGACGACGGGGAGGAGGAGGGGAAGAATTTGGACTCGCACACGCGGTTGGCGGCGCGGTTGATGGAGGACGCGCAGCGGAAGTCGGGACATCAGCGGGCGTCGATCGCGGATCGGACGACGGCGACGAGGGCGCCGGCGAGGCTGTGGCGGGGACATAAACGCGCGGTGACGGGCGTGGCGCTCGCGGAGGATGATCGAACGGCGTACAGCGTGTCGAAGGATGGATCTATATTTGGCTGGGATATCGAGACCGAGAAGCGAACGAAGTTTCCGAGGACTCCCGAGGCGGTGGTGGACCCGACGCAAGGCGGCGGCGGGCCGCAGGCGCCGCCGAAGTGCGGCGCGCACGTCGTGTCGTGCTGCGCGGTGAGCGGGGAGAGAAATCTTCTCGTGACCGGTGGTGCGGATAAACGCGTCCACGTGTGGGACACACGGAGCATGACGCACATCACCGCTTTCGCGGGACACAGAGGGGCGATCACGGGGCTCGGTTTCCGCCACGGCACCGGACAGTTGTTCTCGTGCGCGGAGGATCGCACGGTGAAGGTCTGGTCTTTGGATGACATGGCTTACGTGGACACGCTTTTCGGGCATCAAGATCGGTGCATCGGCTTGGACACGCAGCGTCGCGAGCGTCTCGTCACCGTCGGCGCGGATCGATCGACGAGATTCTGGAAGGTGCCCGAAGATTCTCAACTGGTGCTTCGTCCGCCGGAGGGCGGCGGGCCGGCTGAGAGTTGTGCTTTTACCGCGCACGACCACTGGATCACCGGCTCTCAAGACGGCACGGTGGCGATTTGGAATACGCAACGTAAGCGCGCGGCGCAGACGTGGGAAAACGTGCACGGTTTCAGAGAGATTGTTGCGCCGAAAGGTTTTAGCGATGCCGACGCCGACCGGGCGATGGCTCAACGGGACGCCGCGCAGGCGGCATGTGGGATGAGCGCAAGCGATGATGGAGGTGTGGGCGAGATGGCTTCTTGGGTTAGTGCCGTTCACGTCGCCAAAGGCACGGATCTCGCCGCCTCGGGCGCCGGTGACGGCGCGATGCGTTTGTGGAAGACGTCTCACGAGGGCGAACCTCTCGTGCCGCTCGACTGCGTACCCGCTCGAGGCTTTGTGAACTCGATTCAGGTCGCGAGTAGTGGTCGATTTATTCTCGCGGGTATGGGGCAAGAGCCCAGACTTGGGCGTTGGGGCCGAGACGCGGGGGCGCGAAACGGCGTCCAACTGCATCAACTTAGTTTAGCGGATGAATGAGACTCCGGGTGTAAAAAAGAATTCATGAATATAAAATGCTGCTCTAATCTGATCGAGTCGCGCGCGCGACTCGATATGCTGCTTGGTCGAATAATACCGAGCCCAATCGCAACGCCGCCGCCTGCGCACCAGGGGCGAGTTCCGGAGCAAGGTCGACGAGCTCTTGCACGAGCTCCATATCAATCTCCGGCGGAGTTAAGGCGTTGGCTTCTTCCTTCTTGTCCGTCCCTCCATCACTGCCGCTGAAGAAGTTGCGAAGCTCGTCAACGACTTTGAGAGTTTCCAAATCTTCCTCGCTCACGTGCGTCGCGCGTTCGAGTGGCGCCAACGTGCCCTGCGCGCTGCTCAAGAGTTCAGCGGCGGGCGCGAAAGACTGCGCGAAAGACTCGGCTGCGGAGAGCGGAGCCGATAACGCCGACGACGCTGTCGTGGACGCGAGCGCCCCGGCGTAGCGACCGAGCTCTCGTAGCGCAATGTCTTGAATCGGCCCGCCCGTGGGATCAAACGCTAGTTTCAACGCTTCGCGGGTGCTGCTCGAAATCTTCTTGTGCGCGCCTCCAGTCTTTTCAGGCTCCGTCGAAGGCTTGGCGCGGCTCGTGATCGATGTGTAGCTTCCGAACGCGGTAGAGAGTTGCCGAACGCGATTAACACTCAGAACGGCGTGTTCGCCGCTTTCCTTGCCGTACAAGAGCTGTTCCAACGCACGTCGAGTCTCGGGTGACTTGTCCGTCAACAATCGACGAGCGACGTACGGATAGCACTCGTTCGCGATTGAATAGTTTTTGTCGGAAGACAGCCCGATGCCCTCGAGGACGGAGAACGCACGGAGAATGTAGCCGAAATAGGCTGGAATCTGAAAAATATTTCCGTACTTTTCCTGGACACCTTCCAAATCCTTCGTCAACTGCGCCACCTTGCTATCCGTGCCCGCGGCTTCCAAGAAGGCGTCGCGACGCGCCTTGGGATCTTTGACGCCCTTTAACTCTTTGCGAATCTCTTTAATGCGCTCTTCGTCCGGAAGACCGAGTTCGTCGCGGAAACCTTGCGCCCCGCCACCGCGAGCGAGGGCAGAGAATAACAAGCCAAGCGCTCGAGCGACACCTGAATCCTCCATCGCTTCTCGTTTACCAGACGGGATGAAACCCATCGCGTCCAAATCACCCGGTACGGCTTCGAAATCCTTGCTCACCAAGTGCGCGATGAAGCGCAAAATAGCCGCCGATAAATCCTTGGATACTGGCGTGACGAGACCCCAGTCAAGAATGCACAGCTTGCCGTCATTCGTACGCAGCAGGTTGCCCGGATGCGGATCGGCGTGCAGGTAACCGAGATCCAAGAGCATCGCCAGGTACGATGTGAGCGCGACGGCGCAGAGTTGCGCCGTATCGTCCGCCTTACTGTCTTGCAGACGCACGCCCTCTATCCAACCCGTGGTGAGCACACGACGAGTCGAGGCCTGACGAAAGACGGGCGCCGCCGTGACGACACCTCCCAAATCGGAGCGCGACGCCATGGCTTTCGCAAAGTTCTCACCATTCGTCGCCTCAGCTTCATAATCAAGCTCAGCGATGAATCGTCGCCCCCACTCGTCGACCAGACCTTCGAGGTCGGAGTTCAAGTTGTTCCACTTTCGCCACGGCTCGGCAAAAGAACGAATGATGCCGACGTCGAGGCTGATGGCGACAAGCGCCCCGGGGCGTTGAACTTTCACCGCCACCTCTTCTAATTGACCCTCGTCGTTTCGCCAAGTCCCTCTGTACACCTGTCCCAAGCTCGCGCTTGCGATGGGCGTTGAGCCGAGCGACAGCCGGTCAGCGGTGGGTCCGAGCTCGCGATCCAAAATTCTTCGCGCCAAGTCGTCGTCAAAGGGCGGCACTCTATCTTGCAGCACGCGCAACTCTTCGATGTACTCGGCCGGTAGCAAATCGGCACGACTACTCAAAACTTGACCGAGTTTGACGTACGTTGGTCCGAGTGAGACGAGCAGGTTACGCAGCTGCGTCGCGCGCTTGGTGTTGATTTCCTTGCGCTTCGCGTCGCTCGTGTTCTCGCCTCGCGTCTTCCGATCCAACCAAAGCTTAGCGCTGAAACCGCCGAGCAAGATGAATGATCGAATCCCACGCTTCAACAACGTGATCGGTCTGGTCGAGAAATACTTGCGCGTCGCCGCTGGGTCGTACCGCCTCAACTCAGCCGGCTCCACGTCGCCCTCTTGGCTCGCGAGCGCCGCCCACTCGTCCATGCCGTTCCCTTTCTTCGGTCGCGACGCGACCATCGCCAACGCCGCGAGACCGGCGATCAATCCAGCGCCGGTGGTAAAATCCGCACCTCCTCCGTTCACCGCGATCGACCCCGCGCGCCTCGCCGCCTCGTTCGCGAGCTCGCTCGCCTCGTTCGGCAGCGACTCGAAGAACGCCGCGCCGTCCGTCGTAAACCTTTCCCGATCGATCGCCGGCAGTCCCTCGAACGCGTCCGTCAGCGCCTTCACCAGTGTCGACATCACATCGATCCCACCACCGTCGACGACCGAATCAAACGCCGCCATCGCCGTCCGCGCCGCGCGTTCCAGCGCGTCCCACGTCGCCGCGCTCGCCGCCGCCTCCGCCGCGTCCGCGCTCGCCCCCGCCGCGCGCGCCGCCTCCATCGCGCGTCGTCCCGCGCCCTCCGCGCTCGCGAGATCGATCGTCGCCGTCGCTTCGAGCGCCGTCGCGCGCGCGCGATCGAGCGCGTCGTCCGCGACGCTCCCGCGCGCGACGCCGCGTCGACGTCGTCGCTCGGCGTCGAGATTCCGCCGCGAGCGTCGCTCGCGCCGCGCGCCGCGCGCGTCGGCGACGCGCGCGATCGACGCGCGAGGCGCGCGCGCGGCGCCCGTCGCCATCCCGCGCGTCGGCGTCGCGCGCGGCGTCGAGCGTCGGCGTGTGCGGCGCCGCGCGCGCCGGGCCGCACTTCGCCCCGCGCGACGCGCCATGTCGAGCGACGCGCGCGTCGCCGAGCTCGATCGACGCGGGTACTACGTCGCCGTCGACGTCCCGCGCGGGGCGACGTTCGCGCTGGACACGGCGGAGTGGACGTGCGACGAACGCTTCGTCGGCGTCAAGGCGCTGACGCGTGGATTGCACTTCGTCGCCGTGCGCGACGCGAACGAGCGAGGCGCGGGCGAACGCGTGGGAGAGTTCATCGACGCCGCGCCGGGAAGCGTGGAGATCCGGAGGTGGGACGCCGCGGTGGAGACGCTGGGGGAGGGAGAGGGGATGAGCGCGGAGGACGCGGAGCGCGCGCGCGCGGCGACGCGGGAAGGACGAGCGTTCGATGGAGGGTTAGCGTGGTATCCGACCGAGGTCGAGACGCGATGGATGGGATTGAGCGGATGGATCACGCGGGACAGCTTGCGGAGGTGTGGGGTGGATTGCGGGACGCGCGTGGTGGCGGGCGACCCGGAGGCGGAGACGCGCGGCGACGAACGGGGAGGAGTGGTGCCGTATTTCGATAACATACAGCGCGCACCGACGTTTACGGTGAATGCGGTGCGGAAAAGGCCGAGTGGAATGACGCCGGCGGAGGTGTCGGCGATAAATATCGATGCGAACGCGCGGCTGGCGCACGCGGTGGCGTGCTTCGGCGACGACGGCTGGCGCGGGTTGTTGGGAGAGTTTCAACTCGCCTTCGTTCTCTTGATGGGGCTGTCCTCCATGGCGGCGCTGGAGCAGTGGAAACATCTCGCGCACGTGGTGTGCTCGTGCGCGGAGACGGCGGTGTTCGACTATCCGGAGCTTTACCTCGGGTTTGTCGACGCGCTCGATGCGCAGCTCGCGCGCGCGGGCGAAGACTTTTTCGTGGACGATTACACCGAGGACAACTTCTTGCGGCCGTGCATGGTAGCGCTGATGCGCATCGACGTCGACGACACCCCGAAGCGAGAAGTCACGGACATGGATGTCGAATCGACGCTGGACGCGATTTCGAGCAAGCTCGCCGCGCTCGCTCGCGGCGTGCGCGAGAAATTCGACGTCGACCTCATCGAGGAAGCTCGCGAGGCGAAGCTCGCGGACTCGAGCGTCGTCGACGCCGAAGAAGACGCCCCGGTCGTCGTCGAGTTGAGTGAGGGTCATTACATGGCCATGAACGCGACCGACGTCGACGTCGAGTCCGACGCCTTCAAAACGGACGCCGAATCCGGCGCCGAGCGCATGGGCTGGATGCGCGACGGCGCCGATGTATCATCTTAGTCATTCTTAGCGCTTGGTTTAGCTCACTGTACAGTAGCGCGTCTTTGTAGTCTCAGCTCGTCCGACGCTCGTCTCGCCGAAACGAAACAAACTGCCTCAAAACCCGAACGCAGGGATCGCCGCAAAGATGGCCTCGCCGTTCGCCGTCCCGCCGCTCCGGCGGCGCGCCGCCGTCCTCGCGGCGTGGGAAACCATCACAGACGTTATCGCGGACGAAGGTGCGCGCGCGCGCGCGGTGACGAGAAAACGACGTCGACGAAGACGAGCACGCGATGTGTCGGATGTGTCGAAAGCGACCTCGCGAGCGTGGACTGACGGACGCTGCGGCGCGACGAACAGGACTGGCGTCGACGCATGACGTGCAAACGTTGATAAAGTCAATATTTGCTCACGTGCGAGACGCGCGATGGCGGGTGAAGGAGGTGCGGGAGGCGATGGAGACGGCGACGAGCGCCGCGAGCGGGAGAGACGCGGGATTTCGAAGCGTCTTCGTCGCGGCGTGCGGGAAAGCGGTGGAAAAGGGAGGGTTTAGTGAACACGAGTGTTACGTCGCGAGTCGATTGATGTGCGCCGTGATGAGCGCGATGACGTTGGAGAGCGAGGATGGGTTGTTGGCGAAGTCGCTGGAGACGCTCGCGAGGCTGCGAGCGAAGGGCGCCAAGGCGTTCTCGGCTAAGGCGTTTAAACAGATGGTGCTCGCGCACGGGGGGGATGTGGTTTTGGATAGATACATCGAGCTTGTGCAAAGTAGTGGTGGGACGAATCCGGTTCTGTGCGCGTTGGCGCACGAAGCGTTCGCCGTGGCCAAAACGACTTCTCGGCGACCAGCCGAGATCCGCAAGGCGCTTTTGGAGGTGTTTTGTACCGTCGTGCTTGGCGCCGACGCGAAAGTCGCCAAAGTTGGAGTGTCGAGCGAGTCGTTTGCGTCCATTTTGACGAATGCTACGAGCGAAGAACTCAACGAGACCTTGCTCCCAAAAGCCGTTCGACAGTTGCGTCGCAGTCCCGAAGCTGTCTTGCCCGCCGTTCTCGGCGCGTTGAAGACGTTGAGCGCGGACGTGAGCAACATGTGCGCGGAAATGGGGCCGGTAATACTGCCTCTGGCGAAGCACGCAAACGAAGATCGTCGCGCGATGGCTCTGGAGATCGTAAGCGCCCTCGTGAATGGTTCTGCCGATGCGAGCGTCGTCAAGGAGCACATTTTTGCGCCGTGCACGAGCGAGTTTTCTTCAGGACCTCGACCGAAGGAGTGGACCGCTCGCACCGGTTTGTACGCTGTGATTGCGTCCTGTTCGCAGTTGAGCGACCGCAAAGCGAGAGAGTTGCTCAGCGCCGACGCCATCGGTGTTCTCTCAGCGGAACTGACTGTGGAAAAGCAACTCGAAGCGAAAGCCGCAGCGCTCAGCGCTCTAACTGCATGGCTTCGTCATGCGAGTGAATGCCCAGAATCGCTCGCTAGTCTGGTAAAGGAGGCTTCGAAGGACACCACGGAGCGCTGCTCGACATTTCAGTGCGTAGCACAGGCTTTGCGCGTAAACTCTGCGCTTCCGGCAGGGCTATCAGGCGTCGTCGCCAACTTGTCTCCGATTGCGGTGGCGGGCAGTGGTAAGCTAGCACTACGTGCCGAGGGCTTAAGCTCACTATACATACTTCTGCGCGTTGCAGCAGAAGACCCATCTACTGCTGAAGCGCTGAAGACGAACAAGGTTTGGGATTCTGTCGCGGCGTACTTTGAGCCTGCGACCATGACACGCTTGGACGACGAGAGTACTGAAATTCTTGCCGCGACGGGTCAGTCCATCATGGCTTTCCACGCCTCACATGCGGCGAAGATGGGGTTGGTAGATTCGGTGATTCAAGCGATTGCTTTTTTGACTGTGCACGCTCACTCACGAACACGAGCGGCGGCGAGAGAGGCTGTGCGAGGCGCAATTTCTGTTGGACAACCATCCGTCAAAATGATCCAAGGGCTGCCACATTGGCTCGCTTGGGCCGAGGCTGGAAAGTGGGAGGGTATGATGGACGACACGTTCCCGTCGCAATACGCCGGTGCTTCACTGATAGCATATTGCGAGTTCAATGAAGACGAGCAAGCCCTGACACTTCCGAATGATTTGATCGGCGAAATGCTCTTACTTGCACATCACCCGCTCGTCAAAGCGTCTGATGGCCGACGTGGAGGCGCGTGGTCCGCAATTTTATCGCTCGTGGGGGATAACATCGACGTCGAGGACGCTGCGAGCGTGTGTAGTACCATTATGGGTGACAAGGGGTTGCGCAGCGAGTCCAGCATGGAACGTTCGTCGGCGCGTAGAGCAATCGTGTCGTTTGCAAGACTGGGCACTGAGACTGGACGTGTTGTTCTGGACACTATCGTGCCCCGTGCGTTAGAGATGCTCGATACATCGATACACGACGCCCTGAGTGCGAAGGATGTACTCATCTACAACACAGCACCGGGCTCGCTCTCCACAGATCCCGCGAACAAGCCTGCGGTTTCGACATCGACGCAACAACCGAAGAAGGAATCGAATGTGGTCTCTTTACGACCGAGCCAGGCATCAGCTGGAGCAAAGAAGACAAGTTCAAAGCCTTCGACGAAAGCGATTGATCCACGAGAAGCAGCGCGACGCGCGCAGCTAGCCGAAGAAGACACTGTTCGATCGCGAGTCAAGGAAGTCGTCCGCAAGTTTGTTGATGGACTCGAGGTCTTGACTGCTACTTTAGAAGGTCTCGGGCATAAAGCGCGTGCGTGTGTGTGCGATATTGCGTATTCGAACGTCTTTCCACTGTTAAAGTCGAAAATCATCCCACAGTCTACGGTTCTGAAAGCAGTAGAGGCACTCGTGTATTGCGCCGCGGCGAGAGGGGCAGCGATGATGCTTTCGTTTCCACGGGAACGACAAGCCGAAGCTTTAGCCATTCGGTTGGGGGCAATGAGCTTAAACGGGACGCCCGCACCCGTTGAGATCGGCTTGAACGGTAAACCTGTATCGGTGGACATGCATACGGTTGGATTCGAGAGTCGCATCTTGGGACAAGCAATTGAGCTTGCACAAGAAGTCTTGGAGGACAATGATCCAGATCCACTTCCGGCACCTATATTTGGCGTGATATTCCCTGTCATCGCGCACGCTCTACTTCTTCCTGAAGCTCCAAAGAGTTTGCGCGTTGATGCTCTCGGTTTACTTGCAGCACACGCCGGTGAAGATGAAGACGGTGTGCCAATCTTGCCGAGCGCCGCGGCCGCTGTACGACTGTTGTTGAACACGCTCGCGAATGCGACACCAGATCTAGTAAACATAGCAAAACCCATTCTGTCAGACGTGTCGCGATACTTGCGCACGAGCGATGACGTTCTCGCATTGGTCGACGGTGTCGAAAGTGAGTACAGAGCGGTTAGAGGTGCCTCTCTATCAGGTTTGCTGAACGCGCCGCTGAATTTTGCTTCCATGGAACAGCAAACGGTAAACATCGCGATTGCAAAGCTTTTTATTGCGCGTTTCGACGCCGACGAAGTAAATAAGCAGACGGCTGAAGAGGTTTGGGTATTGTGCGGACTTTCAGACACGATTCCGTCTCCTGTGGATGTCCTGCCGTTTCTCACACACGCAAGCGGTTCCGTTAGGGGGAGTGCCGTGGAAGCTTTTGCGGCGACGATTGCTGCGCAAGAAAACGGCATGTCGATTTCACTACCGAAGCTTTTCGGCGAATTCAACTCATGTGAGCATGGGTATGGGCGAGAAGCGCTCATCAAGGGACTCGGCGCTTGTACGCCAAGTCTTAGCGCCCGTGATCTCCCGCTCGTATCCACATTTCTCACAAAGGTTCTCTCTGATGTCGACGCTGGCGTGCGTTCCGCGACGGTAGAAACCGGACGCTTGATGATTGACGCACACGGTGCAGAGCACACGCAACAGCTACTTGCTGTTTACGAAGCATACTTCGACCGAGGAGGAAGTAGAGGTAATCTATCGGAAGAAGCAGAGGATCACGTTCGACAAGGTGTCATCGTTTTTCTCGGCGCACTTGCGGTGCACTTAGACAAAGAGGATGAGAAAGTTCGCGCAATCTTGACTCGCTTGCTCGAGGTTTTAAGCACACCATCCGAAGCTGTACAGCGTTCAGTGGCGGATTGTTTACCTCCTCTCATGAAGAAGCTCAGTGCTGAAGAGCAACAAGCTTTGGTTGATGCTCTGCTGCAGCAACTCACGACGAGCCATGCGTATGCCGATCGGCGAGGCGCGGCGTTTGGCCTGGCAGGTGCCGTCAAGGGCATCGGTATGAGCAGTCTCAAAGGCATGAACATCATGGACACTCTGAAGGTAGCGATCGAGGACAAAAAGAATCCCGAATCGAGAGAAGGCGCGGTTATGGCTTTTGAATTATTCTGCACGAGGTTGGGCAGGCTTTTTGAGCCATACGTCGTGAACATTCTGCCCATGCTTCTAGTTTGTTTTGGCGACGTTACTGCCCCCGTTCGCGAAGCCACGCAAGCGGCAGCGCGCGTAATCATGGCAAATTTATCTGCGCAAGGCGTGAAGCTTGTTTTACCGGCACTTCTTTGCGGGGTCGATGACGACAAATGGCGTACGAAACAAGGTTCGGTTCAACTGCTCGGCGCGATGTCAAACTGTGCCCCGAAACAGCTTGGAGCGTGCTTACCTCAGATCGTGCCTCGTCTGAGCGAAACGTTGATTGATACCCATCCGAAAGTCGTAGAGGCTGCAACGCAAGCCCTCAAGGCAGTGGGTGACGTTATTCGCAACCCAGAGATTATCGCTTTGAGTAGCTATCTCCTCGGCGCTATTCAAGATCCCACAAGACGTACAAAAGCATGCTTGGACGTACTGCTCGAAACGACGTTCGTGAACGTGGTCGACGCGCCTTCGCTCGCACTCATCGTACCGGTCTTGGTTCGCGGTTTGCGCGAACAGAAAGCAGATATGAAGAAGAAAGCGGCTAAGATCGCTGGGAACATGAGTGCTCTCGTCGCCGATCCAAAAGACATGGCTCCGTACATCCCCATGCTCGTCCCCGAGCTCAAGAAGGCTCTGATGGACCCAATTCCAGAAGTACGCGGCGTTGCCGCGCAAGCACTCGCAGGACTGATTAACGGTCTAGGTGAAGAGTACTTTGAAGACTTACTCCCGTGGATGATGCGCGCCATGCAAAGCGACGGCACAAGCGTGGAGCGCTCTGGCGCCGCGCAAGGTTTGTCTGAGTGCTTGGCCGTACTTAGCACGGATCACTTCGACGCGCTCTTCCCAGAAATCCTTTCTGGTTGTGCCAACGCATCATCGGCCGTGAGAGAAGGTCACTTGACTCTACTGCGATTCCTACCGATATCACTTGGTGACGTCTTTGAGGCACATCTCGTCGACGCACTAGCGTGCGTTCTCCAGGGCTTGGCTGATGAAGACGAACCCGTTCGAGAAGCCGCGCTGAACGCGGGCAGAGTATTTGTCGAAGAATTTTCTCACAGTGGTAGTTCGCTAGATTTGATTTTGCCGGCGATCGAAGACGGTATCGTCTCCGATAACTGGCGCATTCGCCAATCCTCTGTTGAGCTTCTCGGTTCGATGTTGTTCCGCATTATCGGCTCGAGTGGCAAGGTGCGCGTTGAGGGTGGTGATGATGCTGAAGGCATCTCCACCGAAGCACAAGGACAAATGCTCAGTAATACGTTGGGTGAAATTCGTCATCACAACTTGCTTGCCGCTGTTTACATTCTTAGATCGGACGGAACTTTGAGCGTGCGAAACGCTGCAGTTCACATTTGGAAAACCGTCGTCGCGAACACTCCGAAGACTCTCAGAGTCATATTACCTTTACTCATGCAGCGCGTGATTTCAACAATGTCTGGCGGTTCGGACGATCGTCAGCAGACTGCGAGTCGATGTCTTGGCGATGTCGTGCGAAAGCTGGGCGAACGCGTGCTCGTATCCGTCTTGCCAATCATGCGAGAAGGGTTAAAGAGCGAGCTCGCCGAGCATCGCGAAGGCGTCGCCTTGGGTTTGGCTGAAATATTATTTGCGGCGACAGATTCTCAACTCGAAAATCATTACGACGTCGTCATTCCTACCGTTCAAGACGCGCTGTGCGATGAAGATGAAAGGGTACGTAGCGCCGCTGGCGCGGCGTTCGACAAACTCTTTCAGCACGGCGGCGGACACGCCGCGGGTGAGATCGTCCCGGCACTCCTGGAACAGCTGGACTCGAGCCCGACCGTACTCGAGGGCTTGAAGCAAGTGCTTAAGGCGCAGCCAAAGATTCTTGCCACCGTGCTTCCGAATTTGGCGCAACCGCCGCTGTCAATTTCAGGAGCTCGAACGCTCGGCGCGCTCGCAGAAGTCGCAGGCACCGCCTTGCCTCCCCACCTTCCTTTGTTGATCCCGCCTCTTCTCGAAGCCATGGCCGATGATGATGAAGAAAGCCGGTCGGCGGCGAGTTCTGCAGCGCTCGCGGTCATCAAGGCTGTTCCTGAGAATTCGTCGCACCTGTTGCTGACAGAAATAAAACGCGGAATGACGGATGAGTACCCGGGTTGTCGAGCCGCGGCAGCGAAACTGGCGGGTGAATACGCCAAGAACGCGCCTGGCTACGACGGAGATTCAGAAACAGAGGTGTTGATAAAAAGATTGTTCGAGCTCTTCACTGACACCGACGAGGCCGTGCTGCTCGCCGCATGGAGCGCCATGGGAGACGTCACCGCCACTATTTCACGACAGGAGCTTCCAGAATACGTCGAGTGTGTATCGAAGGCTTTGACTCTCGCGCGTGACAAAGTTCGTCGCGCTAACAAAGCATCACACGAATATCTTATCCCCGCACTCTGTCTTCCGAAAGGTCTTGCGCCCATAGTGCAAATCTTTCTCCAAGGTGTTCTCTCTGCAGAGAGCGCGGATGCTCGAGAAGACGCGACAAAGGGCCTGACGCTTGCCGTCTCAAGTACGACTTCCGCGGCTTTGAAAGCGCACATTATCGCGATTACCGGCCCTCTTATTCGTGTCGTTGGCGATAAGCACCCGAGCGCCGTGAAGAGTGCGATCCTGGAATCGCTTGGTGTGTTGATCAACAAGGGAGGCATCGCGTTGAAACCATTCGTTCCGCAGCTTCAAACGACGTTCGTGAAGTGCCTATCCGATGTGCAGATATCTGTGCGCATGAAAGCTGCGACCGCTATCGGTTTGTTGATGGCTCTGCAGACTCGTGTAGACGCACTGGTCAATGATTTGATCAGTACGGTCGAGTCCGATGAGACTGAAGCCGGTATTCGCGAATCGACATATAAAGCCATCGCCGGCGTATTTGCGTACGGCGGGAAGAACATTGCAGCACCCAATGTGACGCGCGCCGTTGACGCGGCATACGCCGCGCTCGCTTCATCGTCATCGGGCGAGCGAGCTTGCGCGAGTTTGGCGCTATCCCGCGCGTTTGTGTGGTGTCCAACAGAAGAGCGCACCGCCGTGTTGGAAAGACTCAACGCCGGCGATGGTCGCGCGGCCGAGCATCGTGAAGGTGTTGCGGACGCTTTATGCCAGATTTCACGAGCAAACGGGCAAGTCATCATGAATGATCACGCATCAATTACGCTTAATGCGCTCGTTCGCGCTGCGAGTGATGAACGTCCGCCGAGTCGAGCCGCAGCTGCTCGCGGACTTGGTGCGCTTGCAGCCATTTCCGCGACAACTTCGGGAGGTGCGTCACCGTATCTGAGTAAGCTCATGCCAGTGTTGAGTAAACTCTTGCGGGATGCAGTCATAGAAGTGCGCTACGCCGCGACACGAGCATTTCGCGTCATTATTCATGCGGCTGGTCCTTCGGAAATGTCCATTCATTTTGAGAGTTTCATGAACGTCCTGGCCGAATGCGCCGTGGCCGATAAGTCTTCAGAAGTCCGACATCAAGCTGAGCGCGCCGTTTATCGAGCGTTTAACTTGCAAAATGGTATGGATGAAGCATTAGAACATTTGCGCGCCGGTGGCACCGCCCATGGTGCGCGAGGTCGCCTGTCCGACATTGCGTTGCGAGCGCTCGCCGCTCTGCCCGAACAAAGCGACGATGAAGCCGATCCGCCCGTCGAGATGGATTTGCAATAATCTAGAAGTAGTTAGAAACGTAATGGAATTCCATTCACAAATAATCATCAATCGCTATCGCTGTCGAATAACTGCAAGCTAATCTCTACATCTTTTAACGCGGCCTTGGCGCTGGAGTTTGCCGCATCAAGCTCGAGCGCTTTGTGAAGCATCTCTCGAGCTCGTTTCAATTTCCCGACGTTCTGCGTCGCATCACCGAGCGCCAAGAGAGCCTTCCCGCCTCGTACGTACCCTCGCACGTAACTTTCATCTATCGCGATCGCGGATTCACACGCCGAAATGGCGATTTCAAGCACCTCCGCCTTTTGCGGCGACGCATCGCGAAGTTCGTTCGCGTAGAGAAGCGCCGCCGCCGCTGTGTTTCCTTGGTACGCAATCTTCCCAGGTTCCATACGCGCAGCTTCGACATACAGCGCCAGTGCGTCAGCGTATTTTTTCTTTGCGTACAGCGCCATGCCTTGGTCGTTCAATTCCTCCGCCGTCGAGAGCGACGCGACGGCATCTGACGCCTTCCACGACAAAGACTTTTTCGGCGCGACCACGGACGCGTCGAACCCAACTCCACCCACTCGCTCCCACGGTCTCTCATCACTCGCCCCAGCTACAGCCTTTGCCGCCCACGCGAGCTCCATCTGCCGCGTCTCGTTTGCTCCCGAGCCGTCGCCCAGCGCTCGCGTCTTTGAGTACGCCGACGCCCCGCAATTAAAATCCGCCTCCGGCCGCTCCCCAGCCTCCCACGGCACGCGCACGTCCACTCCAAAGTTCACATGCGGTCTATACTCTCCCCTCGCCCTCAACATCGCCTCGATCTCAAACGGATCCATCCCCGACAGCGCCAACGCGAGCACGTCCTCCAACCGCTGCAGCGGCGGTATCTCGTACGTCCGCGCCCACCGTTCGTGATCAAAGTTCGCCGTCGTCAGCGTGTGATACGCGCACGTTATCTCCGTGAACATCATCTTCGCCTTTTCCACGTCATCCGGATTCTTATCCGGGTGCCAACGCAAGCACAGCGCGCGATATTTCGCCCGGATGACTTTGGCCGCGTCCCCATCTTCCTCAGTCGACCCATCACCGCGTCGCGCGCGCGCGTCCGCGATCGACGATCCGAGCTCGAGCACTTCGAGCGCTTTTTCGCGCGTCATCGCGTCGCCCATCGCCCTCGAGCGCGCGCGCGCGTCGGGGTGTGCGGCGACGCGCTCGTTCGCGCGAGCGTTTTTTCAGTTTGTTTAAATTTAATGTCATCAACGTCGACGAACGATCGCGCGCGCCGGCGACACTTGACCGCGCGACGCGAGCGCGAGCGCTTCGATGGTGAGCGCGGTGTTCGTCGCGTCGTCTGCGGCGCCCGCGATGCGAACGACGGCGGCGGTGACGCGCGCGACGCGCGCGAACGCGCGCGATGGGGCGCTGACGTGGCTGGGACGCGCGCCAACGCGACGCGCGCGCGTCGTCGTCCGCGCCGCGGGGCCGGCGGCGAGGAAGGAGCTGCTCGAGATCGAATCCCGAGAAGCGTTCGACGCGCTCGTGGGCGAAGACCGCGTGACGGTGGTGGATTTCATGGCGCTGTGGTGTCGAAAGTGCGTGTTTCTCAAAGGCAAGCTCGAGAAGAAGGCTTCGTTCTTCGGCGACGACGTGCGATTCGCGTTCGTGGACGTCAATAAGGTGTCGCAGGAGCTCGTGCGTGGATGTGGCATCGAGAGCATGCCGACGCTGCAGGTGTACAGGAATGGGGAGAAGCTTTGGGAACTCGTGGCGGGGGAGGACGGCGAAGCCGTGGTGAAGAAGCTTCACTACGCGATAGAGGACGCGCAAAAGGAGAAGTGAGGCGCGTTTTCGTTCGTCGTTGTGTACACGTGAAGTTTGTTGTATTACTGATCTACATCTAGAAGCCGCATTTGCATTTCGGAATGTGCGAGATGGCTCGCTCGAGAACGTTCGTGGCGCGGACTCGGACGAGCGACCAGGCGTCTTCGAGTCTGGCCTGCGCGAGCGCGTCGACGTCATCGTAAGAGTCTTCGAAACCGTGCACCGCAGCTAGTCGAAGCCAAAGCTGTGGTGCGCCGAATTTCGTTAGTTTGTGTGGTACCGTCGTCGGCGCGAGACATAAGCCATCACCCGAGGAATTCACGGCGCGGAGAAGATCGAGATTCATCGCGTTGAAATCGACGCCGTGCGACTCTTCCAATTCGGCGACTGTGAATCCGTTCGACGCCGCGCCGGTGAGACGAAATAATATCAGCGCGTCGTCCTCGTCTACCGAGTCGTCGATTTCGAATCTCAAGTCTTTCGCCATCGCGCGCGTCATCGCGCGCTTTACGCTCGGAATCGCGGCGACGCACGACAGAGGTAAAGGTTGCTCGAGCGCTCGAATGTCTCGCATGATCTCTTCCTCGTTCAAGCCCACACCGATCACCACCAAACACGTGCTCGTCGCGCTCACGAGCTCACCCACGCTCGGTTCGAGCTCGAGTCGACGCTTGCCGGAAAAGTGGAAATCGTAGCTCTCTCGGTTTTCATCCTCGGCGAGAGTCAACACGCCTTTGGCGCGAATCGTCGCCGCGGGCATCATCTTCGTCGCCCAATGCTGAAATCGCGCAAACACGAGCGGTGACGTGGTTTCGTGCGCCAGTGAGTTGCACGAGCTCTGCGAACCACCGGCAAAGTGCGTGGTCTTCCTCGACGGATCTAGTGATAGAGGACCGCGAACGACGATTTTTTGTTCCTCCGTCTTCGGTTTGCGTAATCGCCCGCCCGACGCCGAGAGCACGTAAGGAAGCGGCCCCGCGCCCCAATCGTGACCGCTCTTTCCTTCCGGTTGCGGCACCATGTCGACGTCTAATATGCTCGTCAAAGGCACGTTGGCGTCGACGCATTCCAACACTCGAGCGCCTCGCGCCTTGTCCTCCACGACGGCTCGCGCGAGCGCCAATCTCTCTTCATCTCCCTCAAGTAAATCAATCTTATTCAGAAGCACGACGTCAGCGCACGCCAACTGCGCGTCCCACACCTCTCGTTCGACCTCGGGTCCTCCTTCCGACGCAATCTCCGCGTCCACGACGCACACCACGCCGTCCAATCGCGCGCGCGTCAGCGCCCCAAAGTTCCTATCCAACCTCGAAACCACCTCCCCCGGATCCACCAACCCGCTCGTTTCGATCAGCAGGTAATCAAACACCCCCAATTCCCCCCCGTTTTCGTCCGCGTTCAGCAGCTCGATCACCCCTCGCTCTAAATCGTCTCGCAGCGAGCAGCACACGCACCCGTTCGTCAGCTCCGTCACCCGCGCCGCCGCTCTCCCATCCTTTCCCTCG
>Ga0257114_1000887_pt1 | contig 22559 bp, 38 predicted proteins | sample SI112_10mmetaG_FD_190149 | JGI IMG/M metagenome (GOLD analysis project Ga0257114, IMG submission 190149) | Marine microbial communities from Saanich Inlet, British Columbia, Canada - SI112_10m | ecosystem: Environmental > Aquatic > Marine > Inlet | place: Canada: British Columbia | collected...
ACACGGGGGGGGGGAGTCCCCAGATGGCTGCTACGCAGCCCCCCCACCGAGAAGCGTTCAGGTCTGTGAGGGTGAAAGTTTTGCTTCTGATGGCGTGCGACCCGGGCTCCCTACCGGTATCTGAAGTTCCCCGTGCATACTGAAACTTTTTTCGGAAAATAATCAGGAGATGCTGGAGAAAACTCCGAACGTCCCGGAGAATACTCTGCTGGGTTAGTTGATTTTGTAAGTGAAAGTTTCATTTGCGCCACATCGACATCACGTAGACAGCCGGGTAACGTTGCCAGAGGGATGCAAGGAAAAGTTTCGCTGAAAACAGGCTCGCAGTATAGCGTTTAGACTTTCGGATTGAGGAGATTCAGGTCTGGGAAACTAACCTACACGAGCGTCTAAACTCGATTTGCGCCTTACAAGGTGAAACTTTTCTCTTACGATGAGTTGCTCTGTCCACACATATCTACGTGGAGAACGTGGTTCCTTGGGTAGAAACGAAACTTTGGAAACCTTTAAATACTGTGGGGTGTAGGTTAAATCATGCACAAGAGCGAGATGAGCCAGACAACTGTTGAAACATTGATTGATGGGACCAAGGGTCGAACCTTTGGAGTGTCCTTTGTGAAGAAGGATGGCACTGTTCGTCGCATGGTTGCACGAACTGGCGTGTATCGCTACGTTAAAGGAACTGGTGCGGGCTTTGGTAAGGGTGCTATGAAGCCCCTACGAACTGTGTTCGACATGACGAAGGGTGCTTACCGCACTATTCCGACTGACCGTGTGCTTGAAATCCGCTTTGGTGGACGTATTCACAAGGCTTGAGAGAACTTTCGGTGACTTTATATACTTTGAATAGGAGGGACTAACATGACCACAGCAGCAACGTTTAATCGAGGGATTTTCAAGAGTAATGACTACAATGGTAGTATAGCATATCAAATGGGTATTGTTTCACAACACTTTGCGACTATGAAAGACATACCCGGAGCCTCTGGAGGACAACAGTTTCATCACGCATACAGCCTACGTCACCTTATGAGCCTACAAGCAATCTTGCAGCAACTGGGAGAACTTCCGGGTGCTACACTCGACTGGGCTGTTGGATTCAACACATCGAACAGTAGTAAGAGCCAGCGATGTAACATGGAGTGGAAGGCAGATGGTTCGATGTTGGACATGAGAAGTATAATAAGTGCGCCAGTGAGCCGACCGTCAGTTATTATGACTAAGAAGAACCTTCTTGATGGTCACAGCAGCGACCAGCGTTGGATTGCTGAAACTTGTTCTTATCACAGCCACCCGCTTATGCAAGCACGTTTGGGAGAGTGGTTGGAATACACTGAACAGCAGATTGCACGTATCCAAACTTGGGTGTATAATCAAAACCTTCGCTTACTTGAGCAGCCAGTGGTCCAGAACAGAACGAAACTTGTTGAGGTTCAAAAGGAGGTAGAAAATCTCAAGGCTTACATCTCTCAACTCGCAGACCCAGCCTACATTGTAACTTACATCGAAAGCCAAATCAACCAGAGTGAGGCCAAGATTGAAACTTTGAACAACCAAGAAGAAATCATCAAATCCTCACTCCAAGCAGCACAAGAACGTGTTGATGAGTTCAAAGAGTCTGGGGTAAAAGTTTAAATACCCTCAACTGGAAGACTTGTTATGAGCAAACAACCCTGCCCCATCTGTCGAGGAATGATACCAAACAACGAAACCCCGGGTGCTTACCCCGGTGCGATGTCACGTTTCGACAACCGCACAGAAGTTTGTTCTTTGTGTGGCTCTGTTGAAGCCCTCATTGGTTTGATGGGTTGTGCAGATGCTAAGAAAAAGATAGAAGTTTCACGAGCCTTTCAAGATTATGATAATCCAACTTCATGGGGTTACTGGCGTGAAGCGGTGCTTATGACTACCCCAGAGGTAGCCAAGTTTCACGCTCAGGCACGTCAGGCCAGCGAAGATATGATTCGATTTAAGGAAGAACATCCTGACCTCCTCGGAAAAGTTTAAGAGGGTGGTTGAACACAACACAAGTTAGGCAGGACTTAAATACTGTCGAAAGGATGTGAAAATATGGACACAGAAATGAAACTGAAACAATGGGAAGAAACTATGGCTGATGCAAACGAAGAACTCAAGTCTGCGAGAGGTTCGGGGAACAAAGATGCCATACGGGAAGCACAAGATGTTTGGCATTGGGCTAAGGCGAAACTTGACGAAGCAGCCACTGAAGTTGTGAAACTCCAGATGGGACTTACAGAAACTTCCGAAGAGGAGGAGTGAAAGTGACTCGTAAATACAAGTGGCGTGTGCCGCTTGAAGCACTTCGCTCCCTGTCAGCAGAGCCAGAACTTATGGCTCGAAGTAAAGGGTGGTTCACAAGTGCAGAGATTTCGGAACGTGCCGAAAGTCTTTGTCGCTGGGACGTGGCTCCACGAGCAGTTACTAATGCGATGAAACTTCACAGTAAGCACAATCGAGTTGAAGGACGTAGAGTCAAGCAACAAAGTTTCAGTCAAGCCAACGTAGAAGTTTGGACTTGGAAGTTGATGGAGGAATAAGTATGTCTTGGAAAATGGATGACGATGTTTTGATTTATGTTCTTAATGAGTTGCTGGAAAGTCAGCGCATGGTAGATATTTTTAAAGTTATGATGGAATACGAAGACTTCGAGATGGACTGGTTAGCAGAACAGTTTCTTAGTTTGCTTGAAAGACTTGACGAATATGATGGCTTATCTGACCGAGCAGGAGAGTTCCTTGAAACTATTCAAAGGCTTAATTTCCGAAAGATGGAGGCATCATCTGGAGACGTAGCAGAACTTTCAGACGATGATTCAGGAGAAGATTCAAACTTTGATGATGACTTCGATGACTTTACACCTTTGTATTAAAAGGCAACTGAGCCTTTAAGTGAGTGGTTTCATCTACTTAAGGGGTGTTAGCCATGCCTAAGAAAAGTGCAGCCCAACCTTTGAAAATACCAGAGGATGCGTTAGCAGGGTTGTTTTTGGAACTTTGGCAATACGACCAAGAAGAGTCTCCGTGGTCTGCAAAGGCATTACGCAAGGCTGGAAGAGAGTTTCGCCCCGAAGCCTTCACAGGTAAGTTTGACGTGCTGTCGAAGGTAATTGGAACAATGTGTGACAGATGGGTTTCCGAAGGCTGGCTTGACAAAACTCCTCGTAACCAGTATTGTCCAACAGAAGATGGTTTGATTAAGTTTAGAGAAATGATTCCTGAGTGGATTAGTGACGCAGTATCCTTAATTGAGAGTTATGGTGAAACTTTAATGGCAGAGCGTCACTGGGCAGACGTTTTGCGAGGAGCCACCAGAAGTCAAACTCAAAAGGTTTGTTTCGAGAAAGTGTTTTTACCGTGGCTGGCGCATGATAACTTTTGGTTGTTGAAACCTAATGACCCAGAAGGTCGTTCAGTTAATCGTAAAGGAAAGTTGCTGAAAAAGACACCATGCGAAGGTTTTGATTGAGATGATTTGTTCAACGAAAGGTTGTGAACGTGCCTTGAGTGGATACGCTTTGAGAAACAAGATACACACGAGTCATTGTAGTCTTTATTGTAAAGTTTCACAGGATGTGGGTGATGGTAGATGTCATCGACAGCAAACACTGACTCGAACGTGCTATTTGTGTGATGAAACATTTGAGTTAAAGTATCCTTATAATCATGCTAATCAACGTTGTTGTAGTAAAGAATGTAACCTTCAAGTTGAAAGTTACAGGCATGGTCGTAGAAACTTTGCCTTATTGACAGTTATTTATGAGTTGGCTCCACACGACAGTTGTGGATTCACTGGACAGGACATCGCAGACAGAATGGAAAAGTTTCCTTACAACATTAAAGGAACTACTGGTGTCTCTCAGATATTGAAACCCTTTGTTAAACGTGGAATCATATTTTCTACCACAGAACCAAGTAGTCAGTTGAAAGTTTATCGTTGGACAGATGACTTGAAACATAAGCCCGGTAACGTGCTGTTGAAACGTTTGTGAAAGTTTGAGGATACAACGTGTCCCCAACCGGTTGGGAGCAGAGAAACTTGAAGACTGGAATCACAGTTTATTGTAGAGATGTTACAAGAAAAAAGATTCGAATCATTATGGCCTCTGTTTGAACTACCGGAAAACTTCCGTAGAGTTCTCCCGGCAACGTGAACCGGCGCTCAGTGCAGCGTTTAGTTACTACCAGACCGAAACTTTTGCGGTAGCACTCGACCCAGAGTCACAGCAGACTGGAACGTTGTTCGATGCCAATCTGCGGAAAGTTTCGAGGACTTATCCCCTAAGATGTTGTAGATTTCTCTACCCAGTAGAGGGAACTTGTTGTTCACGTTGCCAGCCGCACTCCGAGCCGTCAGATTAAAGATTAAAAGTTTCGCAAAATTAAACAGGCAACTGCGAGCCTGTTTTTCAGGATACTCACTACCAGAGGAGTTCCCTCACGATAAGAGTTGAAACTTTTTATTCGTGACCGGGATACCTATCTACTCTCCCACTGTAATCAGCAGTTTGCTAAAAGGGCAACTGCGAGCCTGTTACGAAACTTTTAGTCCACGAAACTTGTCTAACGTTGTATCGAGTTACCCAGCAGAAAGAACTTGTTGGCAATCAAAGTATCAGGTCCATCAGGTCCATCAGAGCATCGTCCGGGCCATTTTAAACGTGCAACTGAGAGCCTTTTACGAAACTTTTGGTCCTGAACTCCTCCCGTGGTTAGTAACTTCTACTGGACTCAGGGCCCGTTGAGACTTAACGAACACAGATGTCTCCAACCGGTTGGTAACGAAACGTCCGGCGCAACTTTCATGTTCGGAACCCCCCGGAACCCCTTCGGAACCCCGAAGTCGAATCTGCTAAAAAGGATACGTCTCTACATCTATCTACTGATTTGCGCCCCTAAACGGCTTACAGCGAGGCTGCCTGAAAGTTCGGAACCCCAAAAACCGTGCTACGTCTCTATCGAGGCACGTCGCATTCAAAAGTTCGGAACCCCAGTAATAATCAGCCAAAAGGCTTACTGCGAGCCTGTCTGCGCCAAATCAGCCGTTTTCGGAACCCCAAAGGCCCTTCGCACCCTGCACCACCAGACCGATTTTTGACCTTGCGTTACGAGTGTCCTCTGATTGTCACAAGTAATCAGCGATAGTCAGGAGTGGTCACAGATAGCCACCGAGGGCGGTTTATTTTCGGACTCTATTTTTCAATTCTCCACATAGCGTGCCGTTGGGAAAATCACTGACCGAAATATCACCGTTCTGGTAAGAAATCATTCAAAATAATAACACTACAAATAATGGTCTTTTATGCTCGAAGCCAGTCCGAAATACTGCCGAACCATTAAGTAGGTGATACACAATATGAGGGGTATGGTTGATTACCAACGGGTCAAATCTGCTTATGAGTCCCTGCCTGAGTGGGATAGGCAAGGCATAAGCACAAACGATATGATGCGGCAAAGGTTCATAGAAACTTTCAACCATAACAACCCGCAGCACATTGACCTTTACCTTGAGCATTTGCTTGCCTTAGAGTCCCGTGACCTTGAACGCCTTGAGGCTACAAGGGAAACCCTATGCAATTACCATGAGTTTGAGCATCACATCCTTAACGCCGCCGAAGAGAAGCATCAAATTGAGCAGCAGGTAAGGGCATCCATTGTGCAGAATAAGGTTGTTGAAGGTCTGGACTTCGATGAGGCATTAGCATACAGCCCGACCCGTATTGAGTATGATGAAGCATATCGCTATGTGAGAACGCTTAACAACATACCGTTGAATCGCCATGATGTGCTTCTTCGTGAAATCATGGAAGCCTTAAACAATGCTCCCGCCATATACGGTAAGCCTGATTTAACCAAAACGGAGATTCTTAAGACCATCAAAAAGGATAAAGGAGAATGGAGAGCAGCCGCTAAGGAAGTTCTGCTATACTTGACCACTAAAAAACAGATAGCAAAGGTCGGTCCTCGTTATCATCACACCCTGCACCAACCCCGCATGGTTGAAACGGATTTTACTCGCAAGGTGTTTGAGTGCCTTTACGCTGATGAACTCACCGTTAATGGTATTGTGAAACTTATCGGTTACGATAACTCCTATGGCCGTCGTAAAGTAAAGCGAACACTGGAATTGTTAAAATCAGAAGGATTAGTATCGCACAAAGGTTACATTTGGCATCAAGTATCTTCATAAGGGAGTTTTGGAATATGAGTGATATGAACGACCTTGAAATGATGACGATTTCTGAAGTATCAGAATATCTGTCAGTATCGGTATCAACCGTTAGAAGGCTGATTAGGCAAACTCCTAATCCGTTGCCTCACCTCAAGTTGGGCGAGTTAATCAGAATCCCTCGAAACAAATTGAATCAATGGATTATTGAAAATATGGAGGAATGAATATGGAAAACCAAATTATAGCAATATCATACGGACCCACCGAAGACAAATTGACTCGTAAAAGTATCTTGAATTATTTCAAGGATTTTGGATTTGAAATGATGGATGAAAGTAACAGTTTAATGTCCGACGGCAAGACTAATTTTGTTTGCTCGATATTTGAGAAAACTGGATACCTGATGTTCAAGGAAGTGAACGGTTGCGAATTACCAGAGCCAGTATTCAACTACATATTCAGTCTGAGAGATGATACCACAATAATTTCACTTGGCGTTGAAACTCCTGAATCATGGGAATCAATTCAAACCGATTCGGAGTATTCTCTGAAGCGTTTCAAATCAATTTGGAATGAGGATGTTTAAATGGGTGATTGGTGATATTATGGTTATGCAGAAGTATTGGAAGTGTTTTGCCGAAGATTGTGGAGATGAAGCAACGTATCATCATAAAGGATTGTGTCGTTCATGCACCGATTATTCGGAATCAGGTGAAGTCCTCAATGCTGTTTCGAGAGTCCGAGTGACTGACAAAGGAACGCCTTATGAAAAGCATGAGCCTCACCGTCACAATGTTTCCAAGTCAAACTTTTTGGATGCCCGCCGTCGTAAGATGACCAACAAGGAACGAGATTACATTATTGAACAATATGAGCAAGCCCACGCTATCCCTCATGTGCATGATGAGAATTGTGGTCACGACATTGAACCCGACCCACAAATCATGGAAATTGGTGAATCCTTGACGGATGCCGAACAAACATTCGACACACTGGTTGAAAGCGACTGTTGTGCTACCGATACTTGCTCCCACAAGGGGGCAGCACAGTGAATGAACTCGCAGAAATGTCTTGGCTATTGATTCTCGGTGGATGGGGTCTATTGACCTCATGGTTGATTATCAACAATCGAGAACGCTTGTCATATCTTGAAGGGTTGCTATTTGCAGACGCAGGGCATTACAGATTGCCCGAAGGTCAAACTATTCTCAGCGATTTTACTGAGGAGGAATGAAATATGGATGAAAACTTTGAACTATTTGTTGAAAATGTGATGACTACTTATGAAAAGGCACTGGCAGAAAAGGATGCTAATGCTAAAGACAGAGTTTCGATTACTCAATCGTTGATTGCACGTCTCCAGAATCTAATCCCAAGTGATTCCGATGCCAGTCAGCCCGAATGACCAAGTGTTAATCGCAGCGATACAAGTTCTCCGTAATTGGGACAACAAAAAATACTTGAAAGATTCAATGGAAAATCTTAGAACCGCTTTGAAAGAGTTAATGGAGAAATTGTAATGCCGTATATCGACCCCAATGAAAGACCCAATTATGAATCATTTATCAATGAAATGGTGGAAGACCTTTACCATAGCGGTGAAGCGTGGAGAGGCCATTTGAATTATGCAATCAGTAGTATTATTTCTGCCTTGATTAAACGCAACGGTGGACCCCGATACAGCCATATCAATGATATAGTCGGTGTGCTTGAATGTATCAAACTTGAACTTTACCGTCGAGTTGCTGCACCGTATGAAGATTTGAAAGCCGAAGAGAATGGTGATGTGTATTGAGAGCCAAGACTGTAACCCATGTTGAATACGAAGTTCTCAACGCTCTCATGGATGATGAAGTGATTGCTGAAACATTGGAAACTTTGAAGGAAAGTCTTGTTCCAGATACCACAGACAAAGTAGCCGAGCGAAGGTTTAACGATGGTGTCAAAAACGTCGCCAAACTGATTTTGAACATGGCTGAAAGACGACTCCACCGATTGCCCCCAGAACACCCAGAGTATCAATCCAAAGAGGAATGATGCTTAATGGCTAAAAGGCAACCGCCGATACTGCACATTGGTAACAGTGTTTCGCCACCCTTCCTTTGCGATGCAGAACGCACCGAGTCATGGCCTGATAAATATCTCGATGATGCTGTCGCCCGAACCCTTGAAGTTTGTGAGTCATGTCTTGACATTTATGAATCTAATCAAGGGACTGAGGCCAAAGAGAGGATGCTTACACGGCTTTCCGAAACATTTGTCGCACCTCCTGTAACGGACACCACTTCGGTCACCGACCCAGAATCCAGTCCGATACCGAGTCCGACTCCGAAAGTAATGGTTGAGGCTATGACACTTCGACAATACCTTGAATCTTGATGTTTATATGGGTGCTTGTGCTTATTGAGCATGATGTTGCGAACCGTTTGTGAGTATTGCAGTAGTTCAAACATCAGCAAACACGTAGATTCCGTATTTGGTTTCAAAACATTCTCGTATGAATGTCGTGAATCAGTTTGTAATTGGGTATTAGTTGAGGTTGAAGAATGAGTTTCGCATTTACAATTTTGACTTGTTTTGTATTCGTCAATTTCATTTTAGGACTCACAGAGTATTATCTGAAAAAGCAATCTAAAGATGTTTAAATAGGTGGTTTGCATTAGTCTGACTATGAATCGCCAGCCCACCGGCAGTTGCCCTATTTGTCAAACAGTAAGTTTGAAATTACTTCAAAACTCCAACAACGGTATGCGAGAAGCGTGGTATATTCGTTGCAGCCGTGATTGCGGTTATGCTCGAATCGAATACGTTCCAATGGAGGTCATTCCATGAACACTAAACTCTGGTCTGCCGTCATCATTCCAATGTTGTTATTGAGTGGTTGTCTCGGTTCAAGTGCTGAACCCACCCCAACCGTTGAACCAGAAATGGATACTTTCGAGATGATTTGGGGACACCAATTCAACGGAAGTTACCCCACAAGTATCGCCAACCTCACAGATTTCAAATTGAATGAAACATCAAATATCAAGTTCGACACTTGGTCTCGATTCCACGAACCGACAGATGGTGAACGAGGCTACGGCAACATTAGTCTTTACGGACCCGACAACTACACATGGTATTGGAATACTCAAGAAAGCAAAAGGGTTGTGCTTGAAGTGGACCTCACACAATCAGGAAACTACACCCTGCGGATTCACACGTCTGGGTCAAACAACGATACTGAAAATTATCCGGGTGATGCTATGGTTGTTGTAACGGAGGTCTCGACATGGAATTGAACAAGCAAGACATTGATGATGAGTTCCGAGAGGTTCGATTACTCATAGAAGAATTATCAAACAATCTAAAATGGCAAAAGGAAGAACACGAGAAGTGTGTCGCCAGCATGGAGGGTCTTGAAACTGAAGTAGATAATTTAGTTCAACAACTCAAAGTTATGAATCGAGCCGTTGAAGAGATGGCTCAAGTTCTGGCAACCCACATGGGATTGCCTTTAGCAGATGTGTATTTCAATCATTGATAAGAACCATTAAGTAGTTCAGTCGGCTTATGACGGCTAATGGTTGAAACCATCACACTTTCAAAGGCCGAATTAGATTGGTCTCGCACGCACGCAACGGCCATCGTGGATTATTACGGTGGAGAGGGCAGCCGAGGTTCAGGCTCTTACAATCACAACAAGGTAAGTTCCAATCTCATTGGAGTCAAAAGTGAAGTAGCCATTGTCAAATGGTTTCGATTCAAAAAGGTAACACCCATCGTGGAGAACTTCAAGAACTTCCGTGACAAAAGTTTGGTCGGAGACCTGCAAGTGTTAGAAGCACTTGTCCCATTAGAAGTCAAAGGGCTACGCCCGAATCAATGGGCAAAGTTTCAACGCATGATTCCTCCCAACCAATTGAAGAAATATGTTCGTGAAGGTTCATTTGTTGTTTGGACTACAACCACAGGCGATACCAAATCTGGCGAAGTGTTGCTTCGTGGCTGGAACTACGCATGGGAAGTTTCGGAGTTTGGGATTTACAAGAGAACTATTTGTGACAACATTTGGTTAGAGGACTCAGAAATGATGAGGCCGATGAGTAGCCTTGTGGAACACCTTGACAATCCGATTTCAGAGTGGTAAGTCTTTAAGTAGCAGAAACGAATACAATTATCTGTGATTCCAGATTGGATGAAAAAACGAACACTTCTTGATGGTTCTGAAGGCACCTTGAGTCAATTCATGGATTTTGTAACTTCAATGAGCGATGATGACATAACTGAGTTGTCAGACATCACTACATACATGAGGACATGGCTCGAAGATGAGTCGTTGATATTGAATACATTTTATGAAGACTCCACAACCAAGATAAACCGAATTGGCGACGACATATTGCTAACAAAATCTCACGCAAGGATGGCCGAAGGCATCCAGAAAGTCGTGTTTGATTATTTGCTAAATCCAACGAATGGTCCGAAAGTAATGATTGGATTATTTAACACCAACGAAGGGTTTGTGGATAACCCTAATTACAACATCTTAGCATATTTTCAGATTGAATATGATGGTGAAGGTAATGTTGTATTTGATACCCGATTCAGAATTGATTCTTACGAATACAAACCACCAGAAGTTCAAGACGTGGACCACCCGCCCGGAGGACAAAAGTTTGACGTAGCAGAACTGGTTGATTTTTGGGGTATGACCGTAGAGGAAACGGATGTAGATGAAGAATGTCAAATCAGTTTATTGACATTAAGTTTAAAACCTGAAGAGTTACACTCAATGGACCTTCTCAACTGGACTCAATTTCCTATCAACCTATTGGGAGTATCTCTATGAAAGCCGCAGACATGGCTGATTCCTTAAATGAGGGGCTTAAAGGTATCGGCTATCCCATAAACACCCTTGCTTTGGATATGTGGTTACAAGGGTATGGAGCAATAAACGACATTGAAGGTTTCGAGAGATATATCTGGCTTTCTCAAACGAAAGATTGGCTACACGAGGATGGGAGCGAAGAACACGACGTATATTTAGCACAAACTCTATTACGTGGCGAGGGAAATGTATTGATAGGAGTTTTCACAACAGGAATGGGTTCTGAAAGGGCGTATCTGGTAGGCTGGCAGAAAGTCTCTGTTGGCAATCGCCAACTCTATAAATACCTATTTCAAATAGGCTGGAAAGAAGGTAGATTGCTACCGGGTAGCGATTATCCTCGTAAGTATTTAGGTATTGCAGCAGAACAAATACCACTCTCACAACTCGTAGAAGAATGGACATTTACCGAAACGGAGTATTCCAATAACTACGGTGAGATAATGATATATTCAATTGACACTAACGACCCGATGTTCAGTCAATCTATGAACTGGTCTGAACTCCCGTTTCTGATAATGTCGAAGTTTAAGTGAGTGATTCCGCTTATGGTTAATTATGACCGACGTATTTACTGAAATAGAAGTTATGAATGAAGACCAACTCGATGACCTACTACAAGCCATCAAAGACCGACTCGATGAACTTCGAGACAACACCGACCCAGTTAATGTTGGCGATGTAGTAGAGTTCCCAGTCCGAAAGTTGAACGTCACAGGAGTAGTCACCAAAGTCACTGAAAAGCGTTGCACCGTCAATGCAACTTTGGTTGATGGCGAATACACTCTAAACCAAAAAGACGTGAACATTTTGGAAGCAGGTTCAGGACCCGTCGAGGAATGATTAAGTAGTTTTAAGTAGGTGTAATACCATAGCAATAAACATGAAGATTATCGCCCTCGATATTGAGACGAAAAATCTTGATATGTCTGAGGATAATTTGACTTTTGAAGACCCATCGGGTTGGCAAGTTTCTTGTGTCAGTATTTATGACCACCATAGACAATCATTGTTTCATTATGTGTCAGACCCAGACTCGTTGAATCTCAACGATTCGGACCAAAGTATCAATGATTTTAAAGACCTCGGTTTCGACCTTGAAGAATGGTATTACTCTGGTTATCAGTTGATTACCAAGAACGGAGGGACATTCGATTTGCCGATTATTTCTAAGAGCCTTAAAACAGGTGGTTGCGGAAAAACCGTAGCCACCAATTTACGCTTATTTTTAGATGCCCCGACTGAAAAGGAACTTCCAAACGGTCACATCAAATTATTGACTCCTAAACACTTCGATATTTGTCAATATCTTCGTGACACAACAGGTTCACGACACAAACTCCAGCACTTGATTCAAGGCACGTTTGGACTCTCGGAGTCGAAACTGATGAACGCTGCCGAGGCTCCAGAAAATTGGGCAGCCGGTCAGCATCAAAAGGTATTGGACTACTGTGGTTCTGATGCCAAATATACCGCAGATTTATTCTTCTATGGTCGCCGTGAAGGTCGCATTTATAGCACAGAAGAAAAGAGACCTCTAAAGGCAGTATGGTGATTAAATGTCAAATCAATTTGGACTAACTGATGCACAAGTAACCCGCCAACTTGATAGAATCCAAGAGATTTTGTTCAAGGAAGTTGAAGAAGAAAATGATGAAACATACCGAGGTGTAGTCAAGCCTGAAGTTTTGGACATCTTTATAGCACAATTTCCACTTGATGAATCGGGTCCAGATTCTGAAGGCATGACTCCCGAAAGTTTCAAAGAACGACTCGGCCAAGTTGGACTGAATCTAACTTCATACATTTTAGAAAAACAAGAATCCATTAACAAAACTCTGCTGATGTATTTCCTGTCAGATTTTATATCTCAAATAATGAATAACATTTTCAAAGTCTTTGAAGAAGACACCCCAGACAATTCAGACTTCATGTATGGTTGATACATTAGTCTTTAAGTATCAGAAACATCTCATGTTTGTTAATGAGTGCTGAACCACAAAGTTTTGACTGGTTACCTGAAGGTAACTGGGTTGATTTGGGTTACGATAATGCGCCCACAGAATCACAACTTCGCTCACAAATTGATGCTGGAGAACACAATGATGCTTACGGGGACCTTGGATGTCCAGATTGCGGTAACGTGGATTTGTTTTGGAAAACCCACAGCAGTAAAGGACAAAGATACAGATGCCTTAGTTGTGAATACTCATCCAATTGGGAAACAGTAAAATCGCAAGGTGACTTAACGCTACAAAAGTTTGGACTCACCGTTGATTGCCCCCTTTGTGATGAAACCATCTCAGCATATAATCGAGCCAGCATTGATTCCCACTTCCGAAAGCATAAGAAAGAAGCAGCCGAGGCATCTGAGCCGAAAGTCTCGGAAGCCGAATACGAATGGCAAGAAGAAATAGAATGGAACGAGAAGTCAAAGAAAAAGACTGAACCAGAATGGGAAGACGTTGAATGGGAATCCGAAACTCGAAGGTGTTGTGAATGCCACACAACTGAAGGTTTGACAACTATTCAAGCCGGAACTTTTTGCTATGATTGTTTGCCTATTAACTTAGGGGCTGAAGCCGAAGATGATTATTGGGCAGGTAGTGTTGCTAAAGCAATTGTTAATGAAATGGGAGATGACTATTACGACGAGGATTTGCACGAATACAACTGTGTGCATTTTGCTCAAGAAATGTCTGAGTATCTTGCTCAAGATGGGATACCCCATGAAATACAAAATATCGCTGGATACGGAGGAGAGGTCGCTCACGCTTGGGTTTATGTTCCTTCCGAGAAAGAATACTATGATGCTTGGACACCCTATGGAGTTTCCGATTGGAAAGATTTAGGATTCTGGGAGACTCTCGATTACAAACCAGAATGGTTAGAACAACAAACACCCGTAAGTTTTGAAGCCGAAGAACCTTCCGTGGAAACCCAAGATTTGCTAAATTGGGTTACCAAACCAATTATTCAAATAAAACTGCAAGAGGACCTTGCTCAGGAACCATTGAAATGCCTCTGGTGCGGTGAGGGTGCCGGCCTTGAATCTGATACTCCAGAACACGAAGAGGGTGGGATAATTACTTCGGTTGTGGGTTGTAACCTCTGTGGTTGTGTTTGGCGAGAAGAATACAAATACGTTGGCAACGAAATTATTGAACCCGGTGAAGAGGACAAAATAATGAAAGCCGAAAGTTATGATGATGAACAATTAGAAATCGAAATCGAAGGCATTGATGAAACTTACGGTCTGATTACTCCAGACTCAGAAATGCTTTCTTTAGCCGAATCTGCTGTTTCTCAGTATCAATCTCGAACAGATTTACCTGAAACTTTTCAGTTGCATACGAAGCCACACTTTGTTTTTGTCTCCGCAGAGGCTTTTGGCCGTAGTAGCCATGTAGCACGTTTCCGAAGTCAAACTGCCAGCCATATTCCCATCATCATGTTATCTTCTGATGCAATTAGAGAATCTGCTGACCAATACGGAGTGTCATTGGAAACTGCGGTAGCCACAACAGTTTGGCACGAACTCGGTCATTTATTGTGTGAACTTTGGGATATGGAAGACATCTATCCTTTCGATAACAGCAACCAAGAAGAGGAGTTTGCAGAGTCTATCGCAGAATCCATGTATTTCCAAGAGCCATTTCAAAATCCAGTTGGCTAAATAAAACCCTACATAGGGTCTTGAAGCCACTCTCGTTTTAGTTTTACAAAAAAACTATTTTCATAGCCTTTAATACAGTGATTTACACTATCAAGACTATGCCTGAAGGACCAGAAGTTCTTAGAATTACTCAAAGATTGGATTCTGGAATGGCGAATAAAACTTTGAACCACATTGAGTTTCATGTTGATTCTTATCGAGCCAAACAATTTCGAGGCGACCCTACGGCAGTTTCTAATTTTCTTTCTGAACTCTCCGAGGGTCTTGAAGTCAATAGTGTGAATTGTAAAGGGAAGTTTATTTGGTTCGACTTCGGTGATTATGAAGTCTGGCATACGCTTGGTATGAGTGGAACTTGGCGAAATTATTGGCCGAAAAGAGGCAACGTCATGCTATCTTTCCAATTTTCTGACGGGTCTATTTGGAACTATAAAGATACTCGCAGATTTGGAACATTCCGTGTGTTCGCATCTAAAAAAGGCTCTCAATCACCCGAACTCACTCACAAACTAAACAAAGAATTGGGTCCTGATATGTTATCTGACCCACCCACACAATCAGAGTTTATTTCTTGTTTCCGCCGTAAAGACCATTGGAACATCACTAAAGCCATGATGAATCAAAAAGTGGTTGCAGGGATTGGAAATTACATCAAAGCCGAAGTTCTTTACCGAGCCAAAATATCACCAATGTTACTGGTATCAGAACTTTCGGATGCTCAATTGATTGACATTTATGACCAAACTTGTTGGGTTATCAAAGCATCGTATGAGAGTCGTGGAGCCACCATTAGAGATTACGTTATGCCTGATGGCACAGTTGGAGATTATCAGTTCAAGTTTTTGTGTTATTCGCAATCTATGTGTCCAGAAAAACATCGAATCATCTGTCACGAAACTCCAGACAAGAGAACAACATGGTGGTGTCCAGAGTGTCAAATATCAAACATCAAAGCAACGATACAGGAAACTTTGCCCAATTGATTGTTTGAACCCTTGAATGGATATTAGAAACTTTCAAAGCATAACCCAGCATCCCCTGACAATTACCTTCTTCTGTATTGAACCAGACCCCACTCTCACCACCACCCTCATCCACATCCCATCGTAGATTACCCTCGATTTCAGTATTTGTGAAAAGTGTTTTCATCAACTCTTCAACATGAAGATTTAGGTGAGCAGGAAATACACCCAACTCGGCATAGGTGACTGGCAGCATAGTTGAAAAGTTTGGGGTAGGACCGAGACTTGAATGTAGATGCCCAAAACTACTCAACCAAATTAACTGATTAAAAAGTGGAATTACACTATCCCTGTCTTTGGATAAACCGATGATATAGCAACAGTCTTCTTCAGTCTCGTTGGATAGTATTATCGCACGTCTAAGTTCCTCAGATTCTTCGTCGTTCACAACATAAATACCATCAACTTCCGAAGGCTCACCGTGTTTTGGCTTAATCAACTCCTCAACCTCTAAATACAGACCACTTTTTAAAGCAAAATAATTTACGAGACGAGACATTAGGATAGGAGTTAGTATAGTTTCGTCGTCAGCACCCATACTCCACATCTTTACTTCTTCATAATTAAATATCTTCCCAGACCTGAAGGCTTCCACAACGCTCTCACCGCCCACGAAAATCTTATTTTGGAGATACTGTGTTAATTCATCGACCCAATACATGAATTATATTGTTACGCTCAACTACTTAAAACCATCTTAACCTTCATCTTTAAATAGTTGATTGAACATAAGAATAATTGTTCAGAGGAGGTTCTGTTAGGATAACGAAGTTCGCCAACAATAACTACGATTTTTACCCCTTATTGGGACAAGATTACGTTATGGAGAAGTAAATTATCGAAACATATTGTAAGTATTGTGCATCTCCGAGCATAGGGGCGGCTTCAAAGAACACAAAAAGGGAAACGGTCGAAATGGCTTGCCAGAGTGATACGTCCCATTTTATTTTCACAAGGTTTTAAGTATCTAAAAACTCCATTATAGGTTGGTATCAAAATGTTTCCAGTTGAATCGCTCCTCTTTTTAGGCGATGAATATACATCTACCGTTGAAGAGATTCTCGACAATCATTTTGGAACCGAGCAACACATGGTCTTAACGATTATTGAACTTTTGATAGGTTATCATTTAGCCCACCGAGAACTCATGGATTATCTGGAACTATTCAACCCCACCTTTTCTTTGGAATTAACTGACATTATAGTTCACAAACTGCTTCAAGAGCATTTGCAGTTCAATAATTTTACATCACAAACCCTTCAGGATTTGTTAGACCACGGTGTTTTAGCATGAATAAAAAGCGATTGAAGAAACGAGATAAGAAGTGGAAAAATACTTCTAAGCCAGTTGAAGAGTTAGATGCCTTACGTCTCCAACGAGAGTTTTTGGGCTTAGAACTTTGTGCTGTTTGTGACCACACCTACCCCAGAGAAATGGGCGTGTGTCCTAAGTGTGCATAAAGGTTACCTTCAAGTTTATATGGGTGAATACACACTAACCAGAGTATGACCTCGGACTTTAAAGTTGTGAACATGGTGGCTGGAACACGATTGACGAATAGCATTGACCTTTATGCGGTCTCTGCCGAATTGGATGTAGATTATGAAGCAGAGCAATTCCCCGGTATGGTTTATCGCATCAGCCCTGCAACTCACGGACCCACAGCACCAACACTTTGCTTGCTTTTGTTCAACAGTGGAAAGTGTGTAGCCACAGGTGCAAAGGCTTACGAAGATGTAGTTACCGCTATGCAAATGATTCACGATGATTTGAATGAAGCCAAGTTTAGTCTTTGGCCTTTTGAAGAATCAGACATTGAGGTTTCCAACATTGTGATTACTACTGACTACGGTAGCACCCTTTCACTTCGTAACCTTTGTTTGTCGTTGCCATTCGACCGCAGCGAATACGAACCAGAACAGTTCCCCGGACTCATTTACCGCTTGGCTGAAACCAGTGGTGTCTGTTTGATTTTCTCATCTGGTAAGTGTGTGATTACAGGCACATCAAGTCTTGAAGAGGCTGAGGAAGCCGTAGCAGAACTTCGTGCAGAACTTGATAGTTACATCACGCCCTAATCCAAAGGTTTTAAGTAGTCGAACCATACCACACAAGGTATGAAAGACGAAACCTTCCGAATCATGTATCAAGATTACTTGGACTATCAAGGATATTACAAGGATGAATTGGATTGGGATATGGAAGAATCTTTTGAAGAATACATCCAACGTAGTATTGACAACGGAGAACTCGACGAGTGGGCAGATTCCAACCGTTTCTTTTCAGCCGAAGATTCAGGCATGAGCGACAAACAAATTGTAGAAATCATTGACAGCCAATTCTGGAACGATTGGACTACCAGCACAACACCAGTCAATCCGGGTTGGTGGAACCTAACACTTTCAGTTCGTGATTTGAAGATGTGGACCCGTGGCATAAAACCCAATCGAAGTTGGAAAGTTTCAGATGTTAAAGATTACTTCAACATTCGTGGTAACAAAGAGTCATTAGCAACTCAAATTGAAGCCATTCAAAGATTGATTAACAACCTTCAAGAAGGGGACTCAGGAAGTGTCGCCAGAGTCAATGGAATTATTGAAGAGTATTTCCATCATGTTCCAAAAGAATGAAAATCTTTAAGTATCAGAACAACACCAATCTTGTTATGATGCCCGCACTTGGACTTGTTGGAACTGTTATCGGCTTTGGTGGATTTGGTTACGCCGTAGTTAAACTCACAAAGAAAGATTGGAAAGCCGTTGCAGTTGGAACAGTCGTTGGTGCTGCTTCACTTGCTATGGTTGGCTGGAATCTCCGCACCCTTCGTGATGTAGTCCCATTCGGAGCAGAAGATTACATGAAGCGTGATGATGTCGAAAAGGTTCTGGATGCTTCCAAAGGTAAAATCGTTTCCGTAACTTTCATCAAGCGAACCAACGGTGAAAAGCGAACCCTCGTTGGCCGTATCGGTAAGAACTACAAGCCAACAGGCACAGACCCATTGGGCGGCAAGAAGGCTCGCCGTGGTCGAAACTTGTTCACGATTTACGATATGCAAAAGGGCGGTTTCCGCATGATTTCTATGGATTCCGTTATCAGCATTCGTGCTGCTGGCAAAGACTACAAGGCTTGAATAAGAACTTTCAAGTAGTTCCTGCGACATAGGTTGCACATGGCAGATTTGTTTTGGATTGCAGAGATGCAAAAATATGTTGAATTGTATGCTTTGTTTAACCAAGCAATACTTAAAGTTGAACCACGCACCGATGCAACCACTATGATTGAACTCTGGCACGATTTTAGAGAAAGTGTGTGTGACTGTGAAGGTTGCCGAGAAGATTCTGATTGTGTAATTCACATTGATGTTAAAGACTTTGATAGTTTCGATGACGATGATGACGAAGACTAAGGTTTAAGAGGGTGCTTGCTACTATCATTACACATGGTAGCAGAACTTAGGGGTTGGACACCCACCCGAATTGCTTCCGAACTCCGCATGGAGCCACGTCAGATTGCAGACGCATGGAGTGAAAAAGCCTCAGATTATGCTTACGAACTCCAGACAGGTATTTCCGTGGGCCAAACTGACCAGACAGGTAAAATGTCGGACATCATCAACCTATTCCAAGACCGACTCGAAACCGTTCAAAGGATTCTCAAAAATGAACATGGCTTTACTGCTTTCGCAGACATACGCACCGTCAATAAAGACCGCAACAAATACTTGCGTCATTCAGTTTCATTAGTCGGCATGGTTTCCGACATTCGGCGTAGTCGAAGTGGTGGTCGCATTGTAGAACTTGAAGACCGAACAGGTAGTGTGAACATTTTCATTCGAGCCGAAGACCCTGCGGCGGGAACACTTCTTCTTGACGACGTTATCGGAGTCACAGCCAAGTTTGCAGAAGATAAGCAAAAAGGAGGGGCTGGAGACCTGATGTTTTGTAGTCGTGTTCAATATCCCGAAGTGTTGCCTCATAACTACAATCGAGGAGGCATGGAGTTTGACCCAGTTTCAGTAGCATTTGCTTCTGACATTCACATGGGCAGTAAAGAGTTTCTGGAAAAAGATTGGGACAAAATGATGCGCTGGATGAACTCTGACGATGAAACGGCTCAGAACATTAAATACTTTGTTTTATCAGGAGATGTAGTAGATGGTGTCGGTGTTTATCCGGGTCACGACAAAAACTTGAGCATCCATGATGTTTATGAACAATATGAAATGTGCGCTCGCAAACTCGATGAATTGCCTGACCACATTACACCTGTGATTCTTCCGGGCAATCACGACGCTGTGCGACCTGCTGAACCACAACCAGTTTTAGAACCACTTATTCAACAACGATTCAATTCAACAGTTCACGTCGGCAACCCTGCACGAATCAATCTTCACCATGCTGCGGATTCTGATGCAGACCCATTTCAGATTCTTAGTTATCACGGCAAAGGCATAGACGACATGGTTCCACGAATGGCTCACGTTACTTATGAACGCCCTGCGGAAGCCATGAAAGAAATGCTGAAGAAACGACACCTTGCTCCGATGTGGGGAGAACGCAACGCTTTGTCACCAGAAACAGAAGACCAAATGGTTATCCGAGATGTTCCAGATTTATTCGTCACAGGACACACTCATGCACACCAAGTTGAATGGTATCGTGGAGTTCCATTGGTCGTAAGTTCTACCTTCCAAAATGAAACTGATTTTATGAATATGCTGGGCTATCAAGCCAAAAAGTCTCGGCTTACAGTCTATAATATCAGAAATCGTAGCACCAGAATAATCCCATTCCAAAGTTTCGATTGAGGCATGACAACACGCATAGCCTTCTCTGATTGCGGCCTCGCCGCAGGTAAGCCTCGAACTTCCAGACCTAAGAACAGTTTAAGAGGGTGTTGTGACATACAATAAACATGGTCTCGATTTGTCCTTGCGGCAACACAATAAAACGACCTCAACATTATGGGTCCTACTGTTCGGACTTTTGCAGTTCATTTTCGGCAGATGAAAATACTTCTTGGTGGAACACGGCTGGGAAAATGCAAACTATGTTTTGTCTCGGTTGCGGCAGCGACTTTAATTTAGTGTTTGGAAACCGTTCTCAAGTTTTTTGTAGTTCCGAATGTAATCGAAACATTCAACAGAAATCAAATTGGATTCTGTTCAACATTTGTCGCATTCTGGCACGTCACCCAGACGGGCTAACATCGGGTGAAATCGCTCGACTATTGGATGAGTTCGCTTTCAACCAGAATCAAAGGTCAGCAGGTCATCACATCCGAAAGTTATGCCGTTCAGGAGTTGTGGAAAATGTTTCCACGAAATCACCCGCTAAATATAGAATCTTTAATCCTGACTCACACGCTGGAGTGTGGTTAGCATGACAGATTGGCGCACAGTTCTTCGACCTGTATGGGGATTCATTGTTTTGCAGCCTCTTATGTTAGGTTGGTTTTATTTATTTTCAGAAGATTGGGTCGCTGACTATCAAGCCCTCGGTTGGCCTCTTCAAGTAATCGGCACAGTTTGGCTAATTCCTTGTTATGCTTACTATGAAAAATACTGGGACCATAAGAGTCTTTAAGTAGCAGAACAACCGAATAATTGTCATGGGTTTTTCCGTAGGCGATATTTTTAGCAAGAACTTCTTGTCAGCCGAGACCATCATTGGTGGCAAATCTAAGCAAGAAAGTTTCGCAGCCGAAATCGTAGGAGTATCTGGAGCCACAGTTCCAACTGCAACATTCAAACAAGCCCTCAGCAATAGCATTCCCGGTAGTAGTTATGGAATCTCACATTATTTCAAAGAGAAAGGTTCTTCAACCAAATACGTTTGCACCAGTTCTGGTTGCCCAAGTTTTACAGAATGGGAAAATGACCGAATCAAACTTTTAGGGGCTTCAGATTATGGAGTCAATGTTAATGGTGCTGGTGCGGGTAATGAGATGACTTTCAGGATTGAATCTCAAGCAGTTATGGGCGGTTCTGGGCATTTGGGTCCCGTTGCTACTTATGATGGTAATAAGATTAGTCTGCTTTCTGCTGCTCGAAACTCTGCTTTTACCAACATTAAGGAAGTTTCGGGTTCTGGTGGTAAAAAGGTAGATGTCACACTTACGTCAGGAAGCCACTACATTAGTCTCGACCCCGGAGCAGATGCTTCAGGCATTGGAACTTTCACAGTCAAGTTTAAAGGACCCAATGGTGACATTAAGTTCGAGCGAGACAATTCCACCGACGCAAGAATCTCTGGAAGTGGCAAAGCCACACCTATGTATCTTGGATTAGTCAAGTGGGCTATGTATCAAGATGGTTGCATGGATAATGAAGCCTACAACTACAAATCCAAATATAACCGACAACCTGCATCCATTACTTGCACTTACAAAATTGCACCAGTTGATACCTTTACAATTTCTAAATCTCAAGTTACTCAAAAAGCCTCAGATTCCGTAACTTTCGATTGGAGTCTCGATACAGACCCAGACTCAGATGGTAGAAAAAGACAGAATGCTTCTTCGGTGAAACTTTTAGTCAGCAATTCTTCTGGCAACGACCAAGAAATCACGTCATGGAGTAAAGGTGTCACAGCCCAAACTTACACTTACAACACCTCCACCCTACCTGTTGGAACCAGCACGTTCACATTACTTTCGTCATGGGACAAAGTAGTAGGTCAGGAGAAAAAGGAAACTGTAACACTTACAGTCAATTCACCCAACACTCTTTTAACTTGTAATGACCCTAACGCTTCCAAGTATCAAGAAACTTCAGAAACTGGAGATTGTGGTTCA
>Ga0257114_1000892_pt1 | contig 22527 bp, 15 predicted proteins | sample SI112_10mmetaG_FD_190149 | JGI IMG/M metagenome (GOLD analysis project Ga0257114, IMG submission 190149) | Marine microbial communities from Saanich Inlet, British Columbia, Canada - SI112_10m | ecosystem: Environmental > Aquatic > Marine > Inlet | place: Canada: British Columbia | collected...
GGCGCACCGTGCGGCGACGAATGAGGACCGGCCTCAGTCGTCGTCGCCGCATGGCGACCGCGACGGCGACGCATCGCGCCTCGATCGTCGTCGACGCGCGGAGTCGGTGCCGCTCGCGTCAGCGAGTCAGGGGGCGTCCGTCTTCGTCGTCGTCGTCGCGCGCGAGCGCGAGCGTGAGCGCTGCGACGACCGACGATAAAGATGACGCAAAGCGCGAGTTATTGCGAGCGGTAGCGGCTTTGCGGCGAGGAAATGCGAGCGCGCGCGACGTCGCGAGCGCAATCAAACGCGTTGAATCGTTCGAGTCCAACGGCGACGCGCGAGGACGTTGGACTTTGGCCTACAGCGCGAATCTCGACGACGACAGCAACGTCAAAGCCTCGGCGAGCCCACTCGAATCCCTCGGCGTTAGCGACGAGATTGTGCAAGAGGTGACGAAAACGCTTTACAGTGTCTTCTTTAAGTTTGCACCATGGCTCGCCGGATCGGCGGAGACGAATCGCACGGGCGCTCGAAACGTACAGGTCGTCGACGTCGACGCGGGCGTAGTCAGAAACGAGGTCGAGTTGGAGGTAGCCAGTCTTCCCACGCTGCCGATGTCGACGCTGACAATCGGCGTCGACGGCGAGATCGAAACCGAGGATGCGCTCGCGCGACGCGCGTTTGTCACGTTTACGAGCTTCGACGTACAACTGCGGTTCGCGCGCGGGGAGGCGAAAACTCCCAAAGTTTCCATTCCGCTTCCGCGTCCGCGAGGGTCGTTGAACACGACGTTTTGCGATGATTCCATGCGAATCAGTCGCGGAGGGCGCGGCGGCGTCTTCATTCTCACTCGACTTCACGGATGACGCAGCGCTTTGCTTCATAACGCGACTCATCACTCACATGAGCGCTCATGTGAGCGTCTCGGGCGCGTCCGCGCCGTACGTGAAACCACTGCAAGACACGATGATGCGTGATCCGTCGTGCGCGTCCTACTTTACGCTTTCAACCGTCGAGCACGGGCCAAGGGGGGTGACACCGCGCGCGAGAACGGTTGTCTTTGAAGGCTTCGCCGTGGACGACGACGACCGCTTTGCGCTCTCGTGCAAGCTCAGTTCCAACAGCAACAAGTTCGCCAAGCGCGCGAGTGACGAAGTCGAGATTTGCTGGTGGTTCTCGAGCGCGCGCGTCCAGTTTCGATTTCGAGGACCGATGCGCTTCGAAACCAGTGCCCAGAGCGGGAGTCGAAACGCGCTTTGGGAGCACCTCGTACTCGGTGATCGAGCGCAATTCTTCTACCCACCGGACGTGCTCGCGAAAGATCGTCAAGATGCCGTCTACGAGCGCGCCACGAAAGCGTTGATCGAGTCTCGCGGTGCGGTTCCTGAATCGTTTTGCGTCGGTCTTCTCGTCCCGCTGGAGGTTGATGTTTTGGATTTAAACGACTCTAGTCGCAAGTACTGGCGCCGAACAAGCGTAGACGACACTGCATGGGAAGACTTTTCAGGACTCGCGCCTCCGGTGTTGAGCGTGGACGCCATCATCGCCGCCTCGACTAAGGAATCATAGCACCGCACCGCCGCGTGCGTCGCGTGTATTAACAGAAAGAAATCTGTGTGTACGACACAGCTCGACTCGTGCGCACGGGGAACTCGCTCGCGCGATGTCGGCGCGCGATCATGCGGTGATGTTCGTCGTCGACGTCTCCGCGCTCGATCGCTGCGTCGTCGCGTGCGCGGGCGACGACGAAGACGAAGCGCGTCGAAACGGGCACGTCGCGACGACGTCTGCACGAGCCATCGTCGCGTCTTGTATTCGCGGGTGCGTTAACGCGAAAACGCAGCTACGTACGCCATCGCAACGCGACCATTGTTTCGGGTTGACGCTCTTCGGCGCGCGAGACACGTCGAACGATGTTGCGGCGGCGGCGCTCGACGACGACGGTGAGGGCGACGAATACGCCGGCATCGTCACGGCGCGACAGCTGCGACCGCCGGAGAGCAAGACGGGGTTGGAGTACGAGAGGGATATTTTAGAGACGGCGGCGGCGGCCGACGGCGCCGCGGACGTTCCTGAGGCGCTCGCCGTAGCGTGTGATTCGCTCATACGCAAGTACTCGCCGGAAGGCGTCAACGCGGCGACGAAGAAGCGATTGGCTGGTTGCGTGAAGGATATTGTTTTGATCACCGATGCCACGGGCGCGGCGACGATGCAAAGTGCGGTAGATGACGAGTTTGTGGCGACGCTATTAGATGGTATGAAAGCGCAAAACGTTCGATTAAAAGTCGGCGTCGTCGACGCGTGCGAGATGTCTCGAGCGCGCGGCGACGCAGGCGTTCGCGTGACTGCGTCGGCAACGTTTCGCGAACCGGATTTCGAGGCTTTGCGTCAGGCGTGCGATGTTCTCGCCGCTGCCGACGCCGGTAACGATAGCGGCGTCGTCGGCGCGAGCGCGCTTCTTTTAGATTTGCAGATTAAGCGCGTGCGACCGACGTCTGGCTATCGCGGTTTTCTATCCTTCGGTTTCAACGCGGGTGTGAACGTGGCGCTTTACAAGCTGAACACGGAAGCGGTGCCGGTGAAGCTCAATAGATACAGCGAGGAGCTCGCGGATCGTCCGGAGGAGTCGCATCAGACGCTTGTGGAGACTACGTACAGGAATGTCAACGATCTTGACGGCGAATTCGTGCCGCCAGAGCGCCACGTGAAGGCGTTTCGGTACGGCAAGCAGCACATACCGATTGATGCCGAGACCGAAAGCCGCTTGTCGATGCGATTCGAAAAGAGCATGAAAGTAATCGGTTCAATCAGCATGGATGAATGCCCGTTGTGGCTCAGCGTTGGCGAGCCATCGGTGTGCGTACCGCAGCCGAGTACGAAGACGACTGGTTTGAGCCAAGAGCGCGCGGCGGCGGACGCGACGGCACTTAGCGCGCTCGCAAGGGCTCTGGATGACGCAAAGCTTGCGCTACTCGTTCGCGGCGCGTTCACGGAAGGCACGACTTCAATCCACATCGGCGCCCTTACGCCGCGGCTCACGGATGCAGGAGACTTTTTGCTCTACACGCCGTTGCCGTTCAAAGAAGACTACAACGAGTACTCTTTACCGTCGGTCCCGGCGAGCGCACGCGTCGATGCGGACGACCCGCGCTTGGTCGACGCTCGCGAATTCGTCAGGGCGAACTCTCTCGACGGCGATCGACGCGCGACGACGATGCCCTGGGAGTCGCTCAATCCGACTTTGCGCGCATATCGAGACTTGTTCGAGGCGCGAGCGCTCGGCGCGCAAGCGTCTCTAAAAAGGAGACCATCTTTAGCGCTAGGAGTCGCCGAAGCCTCGGCGTGCGATTTCGCCGCGCGATTCGGTCTGAACGCAGCGCAAGACAGAAGTGCACGACCACGATTGGCGGCCGACGAGGACGCGGCTAAGGCTCCCTCGCCGCTACGCGTCTCCGCATCGCTTCCCGAACGTCCACAGTCCCAGCCTTCGTTTGCCGCGTTGGTGGACGTCGTCAAGACGGAGGACGGGGAAGAAGAGGCCTTGGTGAGCCCGCCCGATTTAGACGTGTTCGACGATATGGAATAGGAGCCATGAACGAAACGACGTGATGTAGAATGAATAGGATGTAAGTGAATAGCGCACACGAATGAAACAACAGTCGTCGCGCCATCAAGCGATTTCCGGCGACCGTCGTGGCGATGGCACGAAATGAAATCGATGACGGGCGTCTCCTTTAATTTCCGCTAGGTGTATAAACTAATTGAGCTAACGACGCTAAACCGTCTCAGAACGGCCCCGAATGTCCGTCGTCTTTCCGTCGACCGAGTTTCGCGCGCAGTCGAGAAACCATAGCGCTGTTCTCCAGTAGCGAGACGCGACTCGCAACGCCCTCGCCGCCGTCGGCGGCGATCCACCTTTTATACGGCTCCGCTGATGCGCGCGCGGCTTGCACGTGTGGCTCGAACGTCGCTCGAAATTTGCGTTCGAAATCGCCGTGCGAATCTATCTGGAACAACGAACTCGCCGCGACGCTGCCGCCGACGACGCCGACGAACGCCAAAACAGTTCCATACGCGAGCGCGCGCAATCCTCCCACCATCGCGTGTCTTTGTGCCATTTGCGACGTTTCGAGAGCTTTGATTTCCATCGGACTCAAAGCTTTGCGCTCCGCCGCGGCGCGTCGTAAATCCGCGCTCACCTCGCGCATCCAGTCGCGTCTATTGAGCTTACTTCCCAACGTCTGCGCGGCGAATATAGAGTCTCTGCCGTCGCCAGCCGCGCGACGCAAGCCATCGCGTTTGGTTTCATCACCTCGCCCCACCGTTCGACGCAAGTGCGTCGCGCGCGCGTTCGTCGTCGTCCCCGGCAACCGCAGCTCCTCGGCGTACACGCTGCCGAGCTTGTCCACCCCGCCGCGCGCGGCGCTCCCAGCCTTGGCGTAGTCGTTCCCACTCGCCGACGACGACGAACTCGCGCGCGCGTCTTTCTCATCGTCCCCGCTCGCGAGCAGCGCCTCCGCGCCGTCCGCGTTTCGCGCGCGTCGTCTCGCAGCCAACTTTTCAATGTCTCGCTCGGCTTCGCTCTTGAAGAACGCCCCTTCCTGCGCGCGCAGACGGCTGCCGAAGATGTCCATGGCGTGTCGCGTTCGCTCCGATCGCGCGCGTTCCGGCGTCGCGTCGCGCGCGCGCGTCGTTCGCCCGCGCGCGCGCGTGTGCGGCACAGCGCGACGCCGCAACGACGCGCGTCGACGCCATGGCGCCGCACCCGCGTCGCGCCGCGGGCGCGAAGACGCCGCGCGAGGCGAAGAAGAAGCCGTCGTCGGGTAAGCGCGCCGGGTACAAGCCGCACGGGTCCGTGGTGTACGAGACGACGGAGGCGCTGTCGCGAATCGCTGAAAGCGCGCTCGACGCGAACGAGCGGCGCCGCGCGATTTTCGATGCGCTGGCGCGCGCGATGAGCGCGGACGATAATCCGCGACCGCTGCGCGCGGACCCGCGGGCGTTCACGACGTTCATCTCGCGATTGAATCGAGGGAAACGCTTCGACGCGGCGTTGGACGTCTTCGCGGCGCAAAAGGCGCTCGGCGTCGAGCGAAACGCGGTGAATTACAATGCCGCCATGGTGGCGAACGTCAAGGCGGAGAAACCTGAAGAGGCGTTGAAGTTGTTCGAAGAGATGCGCGAGATCGGGCACGAGCCGAGCGTGATATCTTTCAACGTCGCCATGGGGGCGTGCGCGCGCGCGGGCGACGGCGCGCGCGCGTTGAAACTTTTCGACGAGATGGTGGGGCAGAACATGGACGTGGACGCGGTGAGCATCAACACCGCAATGGCGGCGGCGGAGTTGGTCGGTGATGAGGCGCGCTTGGAAGAACTGCGCGCTGGGTCGCATTTCAAGCGCGCGGGCGACGTCGACGAGCCGGCGCCGACGCGAGTCGTTAAAGACGACGCGAAGAAAGACAGCGACGCGAGCGACGACGAAGATAGCGACGACGACAGCGACGACGATAGCGACGAAGGCGAGCCGGAAGCGGTAGCAGACGACGTCGGCGACGCGAATGTGGTTTTGAGTGAAGAAGAAGAGGCGAAGCGCGCGGCGGCGAGAAAGCGCAAGCGCGAGATTAAGAAAAAGTTATTAGCCGAATACGCCGCGAACGTCGGCGGTGCCCGCGACGACGAGGACGAGGAGATGGCGAAGCGCCGTCGAAAAGACGAGCGACGAGCCAAGTTTGAGGAAAAACGGCGCGCGCGGAAAGAGGCGACGCGCGCGAAGAGACCTTGGTCCGCCGCCGCCGCGCACGCGAAGAAGAAAGAAAATAAGACGTCCAAGGCGGCAAAGCGCACGGCGATGAAGGCGGATCCGAAAGTTTGGATCGAAGACGTTCCTTCCGAAGATGAAGTTCTGTACGACGACGATGGTGAACGCGTTTTGCCCGCGATCAAAGGTCCTTCGTTTCTCGACGACCCAAACGCGGCCAAGCTGATGAACGCGTCCGGCGGCGAAGACTTTTGGTCGGTTGGATTCTAGCAATGGTTACACTGGTTACACGAGTAAAATACTCCCTAAAATAGCGATAGACGAGACGCAAATGCTGTAAAAAGTAAACGAGCGCATAGCCGCACGAGGATGACTTCACTCGCCGCTCGTCGACGCCTTCGTCGACGCCTTCGTCTCCTTGCCCTTGTCCGATTTCTCCTCCGCCTTCGTCGTCGCGTCCGGTCCTCCGATGATTTGATGGGTGAAGTTATGGTTCGTGTACACGCACGTGTCCGCCGCGATCGTCATCGCCTTTTTCGCGATATCGAAAGCCTTCATCCCCGGGACGTCCACCAACGCTCGCGCCGCCGCCAAGGCGTACGACCCTCCGCTTCCGATTCCAATCACCCCATCGTGCGGTTCCAGCACGTCTCCCGAACCGGTGATTTGAAAGCTCGATTCTTTGTCCGCCACGATCATCGTCGCTTCGAGTTTTCTCAAAAACTTATCCGTGCGCCACTGTTTCGCCAGCTCCACGCACGCCCTCGTCAATTGCCCCGGGTGCTGCTCGAGCTGTTGTTCAAGTCGTTCAAACAGCGTGAACGCGTCCGCGGTGGCGCCCGCGAACCCACCGACGACGCCCGGCTCGATGATTCTCACTTTTTTCACGTTTGGCTTCACGATTTCGCTCCCCATGGTGACTTGACCGTCCGCCATGATCACCGTCTCGCCATCCTTGCGCACGCACAGCACCGTCGTGGCGTGCGGCGACGACGTCGCGGCGGCGGAAAACGACGCGCGATCGCGCGCGGGACGAAACGCGGCGAGCGATGCGCGTCGTAACGCCGCGCGCGCGAACGAGCTCGACATCGATCGAGCGCGCGCGAGTCAACGAGTGGAGCGTTTTTATCACAACGCGACGCGCCATACTACGTCAACGCGACGCGGGCTGAGGCGGGGTGAACGACACCATGGGCGTGCCGAAAATGTTCAAGCCCTCGGCGATGGACACGAGCTCGAGCTCGAAGCATAAATCTTGCCCCGCGAGCGGGTGATTGAGATCGAGCGTCACGCTCTCTCCGTCGAGCCCCAGGCACAGCGCGCGCGCGCCGTCCGGCAGTTGCACGAGTTGTCCCACTTGGACTTGCGACGCCATCGATTGCGCCTCTTCCGGCGACAGCGGAAACCGCTGCACTTTCGCGTCGTCTCGCTCGCCGAACGCGTCTTTCGCCGCGAGCGTCACGTTCTCTCGCACGTCTCCCGGCGTCATCGTCGCCAACTCTTCGCCGATGCGCGCGAAGAGCGAATCGTCCCCGAGCGTGATCGTCACGGGCTGTCCCTGTCTCGCGTCGCTTCGCGTGTCGTCGATCACGGTGCCGTCGTTGAGCGTCATCTTATAGTGCAGCGTCACTCGCTCGCCGTTCTTCGGCGTCTCGCGCGCCGACGCGCGCGCGCCGACACGGTGTCGGCGTCGGTGACGATTCGAGCGCGCCGCGACGACGCGCGAGGGCGTCGCGCGCGACGGCGCGCGAAGCATCGCTCGAGCGGAGACTGAGAACGCTTCGGCGCGGATACCGATCCGCGAGACCGCGCGCTCGGACGCGTCGCGGAATCGCGGTCGCGCACGAATCAATCAATCAATCGCCCCCGCGCTGACGTGGTGCGGCTGCGCGAAAAAGCGATCGTCGAACGATGCGCGCGACGACACTCGACGACGACGACGACGATGCGCGCGATGAAGACGACGACGACGCGCGCGACGACGCGCGCGACGACGCGCGCGACGATCTCAGCGCGCGGCGCGTCGACGCGCAGAGCCGCGGTCGGGGACGGCGGCGACGATGCTATTTCTGGCGAATCGCTCGCGATGGGTGCGAAAATCGCGACGACGACGAAGATGCAGGCGTTGATGCCGGCGCGACGAGACGCGACGAACGTCGTCGCGCAAGTGGCGGTGGCGGCGACGCCGGCGCGACCGCTGCGACCGCCGTACACGCGACGGACGGATGTGGATTACGTCGCGCAGTTGGGCGCCGCGGGGTTGGGATTGGGGCTGGCGTACGGCGTCGCCAAGGCGAAGGCCATCTTAGACACCCCGAGTCGAACGTACGTGCCGGGAGAGAACACCGTGGGCGCGGAGTACGACGCGTGGACGGAGGAAGAAATTTTAGAGTATTATTGGGGCGAACACATTCATTTGGGATATTACAAGGACGAAGACTTGAAACGAGGCGCGGGGACGCTTTTTGGACATCGCGTGAAGGATTTCATCGAAGCGAAAGAGGACTTTGTTGATGAAATGTACGCGTGGAGCAAGGCGGAGGCGAACAACGGCGGCGCCAAGCCGCGGAAGATTTTAGACGTCGGTTGCGGCATCGGCGGCGCGACGCGTCGCTTGGCGTCAAAGTGCGCGGGGGCGACCGCAGAAGTCACTGGAATCACGCTTTCGACGAAGCAAGCCGCTCGAGCGACGGCGTTGGCGGCGGCGCAAAACATCCCAAACGCCAAGTTTGAAGTCATGGATGCCTTGGCGATGGAGTTCGACGACGACACGTTTGACATGGTGTGGGCGTGCGAGAGCGGCGAGCACATGCCCGATAAGAAAAAGTACGTGGAAGAGATGGTGCGCGTGTTGAAGCCCGGAGGCACGCTCGTGATCGCGACGTGGTGCCAGCGACACACACCGCCGGCGCTCACAAAGGAGGAAAAGTCCAAGCTGCAGTTCCTTTACGACGAGTGGGCGCATCCGTACTTCATCTCCATCCAAGACTATTGCGAGTTAGCCGAAGGCACGGGCGCGATGAAGAACGTCGATGGCGACGATTGGACCAAGCAGACGATTGTGAGCTGGAGACACTCGATCTGGGCGGGCGTGTACGATCCGTTGCCCGTATTCACGCGTCCGAAGATTTGGTACAAGACTCTTCGCGACATCATTTGTCTCGAACGCATGCGCCGAGCGTTCGGGGAAGAACTCATGCAATACGGCATGATTCGCGGGGTGAAAAAGTAAGTAAGCTATATGTTGTTGTAAGTACACGATTACACGGTGCTGTGTTAATTCGCGAATCAATCACTTGTCCTTCTTCGACTTCTTTGACTTCTTCTCCGTCTTGTCCTCTCGATCGCGCTTGGACGATTTCGCTTCACCACCCATGACGAAGGATGAAGCTGACGCCTTCGAGCGCTTGTCTTCCTCCTTTTTCGCCTTCGCCTTCGCCTTGAGTGATGCCGTGATGGCGTCGACGTCCTCTTCCTTCGCCTTTGACGACTTTGAGCGAGCCGGTTTGTCGTCCTCCTTCGGCGCGACGAAGGCGGCTTGTCGCTTCTTGTGGTTGTCCGTCGACGTGTCTTTTTGCTTTTGCAACTTGTCGTACGCTGCCTTGCGTTCCTTGGCTTCTTTGGACAAAAAGTACTCCCCGGATTCGATTTGTTTGTCTATCTTGCTCATCGGTTGGGTCGGCGGGAAAACCGCGCGTTCCTTCTTGCCGATTTTGGCGGGCTTCTTGCGTTGGACATTCTTCTTCTTGAATTTCGGCAAGAATCGGTCCCAGCTTTGCGTGGCGAGCTCGGGATCTTTTTCCAGTTCCCGTTTGATCATGAGTTCTTTAATGTGATAAATCGGGTGCGTGTTTTTCATCGCGTCCTCGACGATTTTGCGAACCATCTTCAAACCTTTCCATCCGCCCATGACGCTCACCGTGTTCCCTTGAACCAGCACGTAGCACCCTGTGAGCATCTCGATCGCCTTGAGCGTCGAGCCGTTGGGCCCAATCAATCGCTGCCGCCTCTTCACGAATCGTTCTTTGTTCCTCACCATCCCACCAATCTTAATCACGTCGCAATTTGTCTCGTCTTCGAGCACCTTTAACGCCTGCGGCGCCGGCACCGACCGACTGAGCAGCTTTATCAAGTCCCTCGCCTTTATGATGATGTACGGATCGAAAGTCTTTCGCGTCGTGCGCACCGTCATCGAACCCTCGACGAGGTTTAATTCACAACTCACCCCTTGCTCCTTCAGCGCTTTCGTCACGCTCGGCCACGTCTCGCGTAAATATTTTTCTCGGTACTTTGGAAACAGCACCGCGAACGAGCTCTCCTCGAGCACGCCGTTCGGGTTATCCTCCGCCGTGAACGGCGTCACGCTCCAGTGATCGATGCCATCGTGATCCCAGGGTTTATCTCTTCGATAGCGGCCCTTTTTCGCGCCCGAAGACGTCGTCGCCGCCGCGTCGGCGTCGGCGTCCGGCTCGTCCGCCGCCGCCGCCGAAACATTTCGCGTCGACGGACGCGCGTTGGACGCGGCGACGAGGTGAGCCATGTGCGCGCGCGCGCGACGTCGCGATCGTCGCCGCGCGTTCGCTGTTTCGTCTACGACCGCTCGGCGCGACGCTGAACGGCGCGGAGCGAAGCGCGTCGAGCGCGTGGAAATGGCGACCGGTGCGGGTGCGACCAGAGTTGTGCTACAAAGGAACGCGGCCGCCGACCGCGGCGATGTAACATCTAAGTTTGGAGGACGCCCCGCGCGGGTTTCGCGGCGACGCGGGGGGGGAGGGTGATGTGTGTGCGCGAGATGGACGCTCGTCGTTCGTCTCGCGAGCGAGCGCGCGCTCGTGCCACATGCAGAAGCAAAACAAATATTCGCCCGGCCGCGACGTTCGCGCCATGATTTGAGGAGGCTGGTCGCCGACGTGCCTGGCGACGTCGACACGGAACGCGTCGAGGCCGAGAATATTCAGGGTAAACGTTTTCGGGTCGAAGACGTGCTGGTAAAAGTCAAACGTGTACACGTCGTCGGTCGAAAACGAGTACTGTTTCGCTTTCTTGACGTCGGCGAGGAGGCGGCGACGCTGCGCCGAAGTCAATCGGCCGCTCGCAAACGCGCCGCCGAACTTGGAATTGTTTTCTTCGAACGATCCGCGCGTGATGTCGGGCTCGTCTCCGGGAGTATCTATGGAAATCACTTGCGCGCTCGCGCCAAGAAACGTCCACACCTGAGGCTTTCGCGAGAACAACGACATTCGTAGGCTCGGATTCATCGCGCGTAAGATGTGCACCAAAGTCTTAACAAAACGCTTCCCTGGAATTCCCAATAGAGGCTGGAAAAATTCATGACCCGTGACCGCTTCGTCCGCGCGTATGCGTCGCTTGAATTTGCCTTGAACGACGCATTGGAACGTTCGCGCGCGCCCACGAAAGTACTCCTCGAGTCGTCTCGCGGCGTCCGGCGCCGCGCCGGCGGGCGGCGGCGGGCAGTCTCGGAACCGAATCAAACATCTACCGGCGAAAACGCTCGTTTCGAACTCGAACGGTATTTCACTGTTGTACGTCAACGCGCCGCGCGTGATTTTACACCCCGCGTACGACGGTATCGTCATGTGCAACGGTCTTTGATTCCATCTCGAAACAGGCGGCGGTGGAGGCCCGTGACCGCTCGCCTTCGCCATCACGTCTCGCTTCTTGTCCAACATGCGAGCTGGTGCGCTCGCGCGTGGCAATCGTTCGTGCGTACTCTTTTCAATCTCGCGCGCGTCTGCGCACGGCATTGCTTCGCTCGCCTTCTCCGGTGCGCTGCGATGCTCGCTCTCGCTCGTCCAACGCGACGGCGCGCGTCCGCGCTCATCCCGCGTGCGCGTTCGCCATCGCGTGAACACGACCGCGAGCCACACGAGCAGACACACAATGAGCGCTGCGGTCACTGTCTCCATCAAGCGCACATCACGTCGCTCGACGCCACCATCGCGCGCACACGTGTCGGGAAACGAAAAGCTGCTATTTTCGTCGAAACGTCCCTTTATCATCCACGGGCTCACGAGAACGCGCGGGGCGCGCGCGAGGGCTGCGCGGCGGAAGTAACACGCCGCGCGTCACGCGCGCGATCTGCGTCCTCGCGCGCGCGTCGCGCGCGCGGTCTTGCGCGCGCGAGGACGACAGACGCGGTGTGCGGAAGGCGGTATATCGGCATATTCGAAGCGTTATTTTTTGTTGTTTTTGCTGTGAAAAATTACAAAAGGACGCCTAGGCGCTTCGTTCGGCTCAGATAAAGTAGTCCGTGATGTAGGACGTTTGGTCCATCGACAGCGATGGTTGCTGCGGTGCGCCGCGGTTGATGACTTTAGCAGGAATACCCACGGCGGTGGACCCTTCGGGTATGTCGTCGAGCACCACCGAGCCGGCGCCGATTTTTGTGTCGGCGCCTACGTTGATATTCCCTAAAATCGTGACGTTCGCGCCGATAACGACGCCGTCTCCAACTTTAGGGTGTCGATCGCCCTGTGACGTACCGGTCCCGCCCAAAGTGACGCCGTGGAGAATGGAGACGTTTTCTCCGACCACGGCCGTCTCACCGATGACGACGCCCGTGGCGTGATCCATCATCATCCCTTGACCCAACACCGCGCCCGGGTGAATGTCGACGTGGAAAACTTCCGAGATTCGATTCTGTAGCAAAAAACTCAACGCTTTGCGGTCTTCCAGCCAGAGCGAGTGCGCCACGCGTTGCGCCTGAATGGCTTGGAACCCTTTGAAGAACAGCACGATGGCCAAATACCTATCGCACGCGGGATCGCGTTCGTACACCGCTTGCATGTCCGCTAAACACTTTTTGCCGAGCTCGGGGTACTTTTTATACTGTGAACTGAAGAGCTCGAGCAATTGCGAATCCAACAACACGTTGTTTCGCAGCTTGTTCGCGAGCACAAACGCCAAGACGTCCTCGATGCTCTTGTGCGCCAACACGGTGGAATACAAATAACTCGCCAGCGCGGGTTCACCTTCGAGATCCGTTTTCGCCTCTTCGCGCAGTCGTTCCCAAATCCCATCCCCAAGCAAACAGCTCTCGCCCTCGAATCCTTCCCCGCTCGAGGTCGACGCGTCTTCCCCAGTCTTTGCCCGTCCCGCGGCACGTTTCGCTCGGTCCACGAGCGACGGCGACGGCGACGACGACGAGGACGCCTTGGACGCGCCGCCCGCCCACTTCGCCGCCACGTCGCGCTCTCTCGCCGCCTCTCTCGCCGCATCTAAGCCGCCATCGCTCACCGCGCGCCGCGCCGAATCGCCGCCGTTCCCCTGTCGACGCGCGCGCGGGTTCGCGCGCGCGCGCGGCCGTCGCGGCGCGCGCGCCGCATGCGCGTTGGACGCGAATCGCGCGTGCGTCGTCATCGACACCGTCGGCATCGCGTCTTCGCGACGACGGCACCGACTCGCAGTGACGATCGACGGTCGACGATCGGGCACTTTTTCGTCGCTTTCCGCGAGGCTGTAGGACGCGGCGAGACGCGCGGACTCGACGATCGATCACGGCGTGTGAACGGAAACGACGCGCGCGACATCGTCTGTGCGTGTAAATGTATCATAACAAATCGTCGTGGTCGTCGTAATAGTCGTCGTCGTCGTCGTCGTCACGTTTGCGGGAAATCAAACGTATTCTCATCTAAAGCGAATGGACACCATCGGGATGTCGACGTCTTCGCCTTCGTCGTCTTCGCACGCGACGACGATGTCGAAGTGTCGACGCTTGGCGGGAATTTCCATCTTCGCCACGGTTTGCACCAACTCGCTGAGTTTTTGGTTCAAACGCTCCTTGTGTTTGGGGAAAATATTGTTATAAACCAAACTCGCGCCGACGGACATGGAGTACGCGATCAGGCCCTTGGCCTCGAAGTGGTCCAAGACTTGTTGAACCGTGAAATCGCCCTCCAAGATCCATCGGTCCCACATGCTCCACGACAAGTCTTTGAATTTGTCTTGCTTGGCCGCGATGGGCTCCGCCATGGCGAACAGCGGGAGCGCGAGGTTGGCGAACGTGTTGCGATACGCCTCAATCTTCGCGCCTTTGAACACCTTGTACAATTCGAGGCACACCAAACCCGTCGCCATCGCCGTCGTCGTCGCGATGGCTGGAATAATTCTCCCCGCGATAAACTTTGCTTTAAGTTTATCGACCTCACCGATGTCATAGTTGCGCGCACGCATGTTGGAAAGACCAGCGATGGCGTCCATGTGAAAGTTTGTGTCGTCGTCCTTCTCAAACTCGATGACGTTGAGTCTGTAATCTCCTCCCAAGCCCGCTCGCTTCGTTTCGAGCTTGGCCAACACGTCCTTGATCACAGCCTCGTCGTCGATACCTTCGGGAATGCTCGAAGCGGCGGTGTTCGCCTTGGGGTCGGTCTCGATCTTGATGCCCTTCTTCGGTTCGAAAGGCGCGACGGCCACCTTGTCGACGAGCTGCACGAGCGCGGCGTCGTCGTTGACTCCCGCCGCCGGTCGCGCGATCCCAGAGAGCTCCGCTTTGAGGTTCGCCATGGCGCGGATGAGCGTCATGTGCGAAGCGTCCGAGGTGGAAAATATGACTGGTCGCGGGAAACGCTTCGGTGCGCTCCAGAAAGGTGAACCCGTCGACGTGACGGCGTCTTCGGGAAACGTAAACGTGAGCTGTAAAATCTTGTCGTGGAATTGCTCTTGGAACTGCGCGCGCGCCCAAGCGACGCATTCGTCATACGTGGAGCATGCCGTCTTCAACAACACTTGCGCAACCTTTTCGACATTCTCTCGCGCGGAAGCATCGGGGTTCGACAGCGCCGCCGCGGCGTATTCCTCTGGCTTGGACAAATAAGAGTTGGCCTCGGCGGGAGCCTTCTCGAATGCACCTTCGAATTCGCTTCGCGCCCACGTCAAGCAGTGATCGATGTTGTGCGGGAACGAGTGCAGCGTGCACATCGGCGCGCTCTTCTCCGGAGGGTCACGAGAAGCACCATAGTTCTCTGTCATGTTCGGAATGACCATTTGAGTGTTGCACTTCGTGCCGAGAGTCCCGCTCTCGAGCAGCGGCTTTTGGAAGTACACGCATCGACTGTCTACGTACAACCGCGCGTTTACGTTATCCAGAGCGTTCACGACCACATCCAGGCCTTCCCAGAATCCATCGTCGAAAACGTCCTCCGTGTCCGGGCTCACGCGGTTCTCGAGCGCGGTGACGTTGAGGTTCGGATTGATCACCTTGGCCGCGTTCGAGGCGCACACGCTCTTGCCTTGACCGATGTTCCAGTCGCGGAACAAGAATTGACGGGACAAGTTTGACTTCTCAATAACGTCGTCGTCCGTCACCGTCACACCACCGCTCGGACCGCACGACAACCCCATGCACGCAAAGTTTTTCAAAAACTCGCAACCGAGCGCGCCGGCGCCGACGAGGAAAATCTTTTGACTGAGAATTTTGTCCTGCATCTTCTTCCCGAAGCACATGACTTGACCGTCGTAGCGATCACCTCGCGGCGCGAGGTCTTCTTCGGTTAACGTCTCGGGCAAGCTTTCGACGGAATCAAAGTAAAACCATTGGAACAACGGGTGGAACTTGCCCGTGCACGCCTTGACGACTTCTTGGCCGACGATGCCGCCAAACATCGCCGCCATGGGCGAGACGTGACCTCGGCACGTCTTCGAAAACGTCTTTAACAAGTCCTTGTCAACTTCATCCACCGCTTTACGCGTCGCGTTCAACGCTTCCGCTTCGGCGACGAATTTTTCAGCATCCGAGTCGGAACCCGGCGTCGGCGACGCGCCGTGCTTGGCGACGTACGCGTCGAGCGCGCCGAAGGCCAAGTGCAACTGGGGCGAGCGTTCCATCTTGGCGAAATCGCTCAACAAAAAGTCCCCTGGGGACTCGAGCGAGTCCGCGTACGAGGCAAACTTGAGCGTCTTCGTTTCTTTGACTTGCGTCGCGATGCCGCCGCCGACGTAGGGCGAAAACGCGCTCGTGTCCAAGTCGAGCTCAAACGAATGCTTCTTCACGTTTTTAACCACGACCGACATCCCGTTCAGTTCAGTCATCCCTCGCACCTCGCTAAACGTCACTCGCTGGCCGTCTTGCAACTCCACGCGTTCGTCTTCGATGCACGTGACGAGCGCCGGAGAATCGTTTGAAACGCTCGCCACGATGCACGACAGCGCCTCCTCGCCGTCCACGTCCACGACGTTGAACGCGTCACCAAAGTCGCAAAACACGTTTCCGAACACCCCTCGCACGTCCGTCTTAATAAACGCCACGTTATTCGCCCGGCACATGGCGTTAATCGCCACCGCCTCCGCCTCGGACGTCTCCCCGGCGCACACCACCACGGAGTGCGCCTTGACGGCGTCTTCGTCGCAAGTCTCCACGCAGTTCACCTCCACCGCCGGATTCAGCTCCTGCAACTTCCCCACGCTCGCCCGCGCGCGCGTCACGTTTGCCTTCACGCTCGCTTCGTCCACGTAAAACTGCGCGCTCGCGTCCGCCGCCTCGCACGCCCCCGAGTCGCACACGCTCACCGCGCGCACGCCCGCCAAGACGACATTCTTCGCGATCTCGCACCCTAAACCTCGCGCCCCGATCACCAACACCCGCGCGCTCGCGAGTTTTCGAAAGCTCTCTCGTCCGTACACCGCGAGCTGTCGCGAGTGCAGGTCCTCGTCGATCTCCATCGCCGTCACGGCGGCATCTTCGGTCGTCATCGATCGCGCCTCGACCGCGCTCGCGTCTCGCGCGCGCGACTTTTTCAAGCGTTTCGCGTCCTCTTCGGCGTGCGTCGCGTCGTCGGTGCGCGTCGTCGATGCGTTCTCTTTCAACGGCATGTACGACCGCTCGGCGCGTCGCGTCGGCGAGTGACGCGCGCTCGAGAGAGATCTCCGTCGAGGCGCGCGCGATGGGTCTCGTCGTTGGATTCGATGGGTGTATTGATTGATTGATTGACTGCGTTGATTGAGTTGATGACGCGCGCGTCGAAATCGCGTCGTGCGAAATCGCGTCAATCCGACGACGAGGACGAGCGAACGTCGAACTCGCGAACGGCGCGCTTCGCGAAGCGCACGACGCGACGCGTGACGTCGCGCGAGAGCGCGGCGCCGCAGATTTCGCACGCGCACGACCACGTCAACGACCACTCGCGCGCCAAGGCGCGTCCGACGGCCACGCCGCGAGTCTTGGGCGCGAACCAACGCGCGGCGCACGATTCGTGCGCGAATCTAACGTCCGCGGCGCAGTCGCACCCGAGCGATTCGAGCGGACCCTTGTCGTCGTCGTCGCCCGGCTCGAGGCACACGCGACACGCGACGCCGCGCGCGCGCGCGTCTTCGCTCGACGCCGCGCGACGCCCGTCCCGCGTCGACGACGTCGACGGCGACGACGACGGCGACGCGCGCGCGCGCTCGGCGTATTTTCGCGACATCGACCCGAACCCGAACGTCACGAGCGTCCGCGCGTTCGCGCTCGCGTCGCCAGCCTTCGTCGAACCGTCGTTCGCGCGCGTCTTCGCGCGTCTCGCGCGCGTCTCGCGCGTCTCGCGCGTCTCGCGCGTCATCCGCGTCGCGCCGCGACGTCGATGGACGACGCGCGGCGACGCGAACGACGCGGGTCGTCGCGAGGTGGCGCGCGTCGTCCGAGCGCGCCCTTCCGGCGTCACCGCGCACGCAGCGATCACTCCATCGTCGCGGGGAGGCGAAACGTCGCGGGACGCGCGCGCCGCCGACCCGCCGACGCGACGGCGGCGCGACGTCGCACGGCGGCGCGCGCGCGAGGCGGCCCGCCGCGACGCGCGCGCGACGCGACCGGGACTCGACGAACGACGCGCGACGCGCCGATGCCCGTCGCGTGCGAGATCGCCGTCGGCGTCGACGACGCGTTCGCGCTCGAGCTCGCGCGCGCGACGCTCGCGACGAATGCGGTGACGTTCGACGCGCGAGACGACGCGCGAGCGAGCTCGAGGGACGACGGCGAACGGTGGATCGCGGAGAAAGTGCGCGCGTTGATGACGATCGCGCGGTGCGCGAGCGCGGGAGGCGCGCGCGAACATCGCGGCGCGACGATCGAGGACGCGACGCGCGCGCTGCGAGCGGCGGACGAGGCGTTCGCGAGGACGCGCGAGGGCGTGGATCCTGGAGACGCGACGCTCGACGCGCGCGCGTCGCCGGGACGAGACACGGCGGCGTACGCGCTGGCGATGCGCGCGCTGGCGGACGCGATCGCGGGATCGGCGATCGGTGAGGATGGACGCCGCGCGGCGGAAATCGCGCTGGAGACGCTTAAAATGGAGGCGACGCGCGCGTTGTCTGGGCTCGCGGGCGCTGCGTCGACGACGAACGCCGCGCGCGACGACGCGTGCGATGAGATGTTTCTCTGGGCGACGCAACGAGGGGCAATGTTTAAGTTCGTGGCGAACGTCAGCGAAGGGGGGATGCGAGAGGCGCGCGCGAGCGCCGCCGTCGACGCGGGCGACGCGGCGGCGCGCGTGCCTTGGGACGCGTTGCTCGGCGTCGAGCAGGCGGTGCTTTCATCGTCCGCGCCGATTTGTGAGGTTTTGAAACAACTCACGGCGATGGGCGATCAAATCATCATGACGATATGGCTCGCGGCGGCGATGAGCGGCCAGGACTCGCGCCTGTACGAAGCGTGGGCGCCGACGCTGCGCGCGCTTCCGCGCGCGCCGTGCACCGCGTTGGCGTGGGATGTGGACACCATGCGACTCGTCATGGACCACGATCAAGTCGAACGATTGATCGATTACCAGCGTAAAGTACGAGTGCAGTACGACGCGTTGTTCCCGGCGTTGTGCGAACAAGTGCCGGAGGCGTTTCCCGCGAGCGTATTCGGCGATTACTCGCGATTCGCTTTAGCGTACGACATTTGGACGTCGTACGCCATGAAGGTGCAGGATCCTCAGACTTTGCAAATTTACGAGGTTATCGTTCCCGGCGTGTTTTTGTGTAATCACGCGTTGTACGCGCACTCCGTGCGATACACGTCATTGGAGCGCGGAACGCGCGCGTTTCGACTAGAACTCGCGCGCGGCGCGCGCCCGGGCGACGCGATCACTATATCGTACGGTCGTTTAGACAACGCCGACTTAATGGCGTATTACGGGTTCACTCTGCCGAGCAACCCGTACGATCGCGTGGTGCTTTCATCGCTCGCGTCCCAAGCGAACGAGGAACAAACAGCAGCGCTCGGGCGCGCTTCGGAAATGTGCGGAGTCGATTTGACGGAGCTTCCCGCGTGCATCGCGCTCGATGGTTCGCTCGATCGCGTATTGACGCAAATGAGGATCATGAGCGCTCCGCAACGTTTTATGGAGTGGTGTGAACGGATAGATGGATACCATCCGTACACCGTCGTCGACGGCGAACTCGAGTACAAAGTTCTCTGCGAGCTGCGGTCGCATCTGTGCCATTTAGTGGCGGAGCGGCAAGCGTCAGAGGGTTCACTCAGTCACCGCCTGAGCACGGTGCACCACGAAAGCACCCACTCAGTCGCTAACGCGACGCGTTGGTATCTTTCCGGGCAAATTAGGATCATGCAGTCGGCGCTCGCGCGTGTTGACGTCCTCCTCGCGTCCTACGGGTCGGGCAAGCGCAGTCGCGACGAAATCGAATAGAAATAGCAAATTCTAGAATCTATGCGGCAGCTGGCTGAGACTTTTTCTTGAAATCCTTGAAAGTCTTGCGCAAGACTGACGCGAAGCGATCGACGTCGGCGCGCGTGGTCCCGATCGCCGCGGCCGCGGTAAAGTACGTCTCCGGGTACGCCGAATGCGACGCGCCGAAGCCGTGAAACTCGATGCCGCCGACGGTTTTGACTTCTCCAGGCGCCACGACGCGCGTGCCCGAGACGCATCGCGAGAACAGCATAGAGCCGAACATAGTCGGAGAAATGCCTCGAGCGCATGAAAGCGTCATCGCCATCGATATGGGATTTCCGGGCGTGCGCAACATTCGTTCGCCCTCCTCTTCGGCGACTTTGCTCAGCTCTGCGTGCATGTAATCGTACAACTTTTCTCGCTCGTCGAGCAGACGCAACCAATGCTCCTCTCCCATGGATAGCAGCGTGATGAACATATCCATGCTAGCCGACGCCGAGGCACGTCCGGGGTAGTTGCGCGCCACAGCTTCCACCAACGCCTCGTTTCGCTTGCCGCAACACACGACGGCGCCGCCCACGGGCACCATGAAGTTTTTATCCGTCGACTGCACCACCGCGTCGACGCGCCCGACGGTCCACGCCTTGCTCACACGCTCGCATAACACCCTACTCTGCACGCCGTAGGCGTTATTGATGACGTGTGCGACGTTTTTCTTTTCGCACAACTTGGCCACCGTCTCGACGTCGTCGCACGCGCGCGGCGCGAAACAACTCGTGCTCGTCACCACAGCCACGAGTCGGTCGACACCGACGTCCTCGATCGCGCGCTCGATCGCGTGCACGTTCGTATCTAATTGATCACCGTTCAACACGGGCTCGATGACGACGATCTCGAGACCGGCGCACGTAGCCGCCTTGACGCACGTCTTTTGATCCAAGCGACACCAAATCACGACGTTCGGCGCCGCCGCGTTAACCCCCCCATCCGCGCTATTTCTAACCATCAACCGCAACGAGCTGAGCACTAACGTCAGCGTCATCCCAGTCGCGAGCGGCAGCACCAACGCGCGCTTCCCCAGGTCTCGCATTCCCGCCAACCTCAACGCGTCTCTCGCCATGCACTGCGCCAACCCGTGCGCCGCCGAGCTCCCGCACGCTTTTGGCTGTTCCGCCGTGATGTCTCCCGACCGCCCGATCCCGTGCGTCATCGAGTAGCACCGTCGTCGCACCATGTCGCTGAACACTCGTCCCTCTCGCTCGCCCACGCCGACGTTATCGATAAAATTATTCGAATCCATCACGCTCAGTTTGTGCACCAAGAATTCAATCGCGACGTCGTTCAATCCTCTGCCGAGCATCCGTCGATTCGCGAGCAACCTGGCGAACACCTTGTCGTGCGCCCGCAGGCTCTGCGCGCCCTGGTCCACGTACGATTTGCTCAGCAGGTTCGCGCTGAACGCGGCGACGAGGTCGTCGTCCATGACGCAAACTTTTCGGCGCGTCGACGAGTGACGAACGCGCGTCGCCGCACTTCGCGACGCGTCGACCGTCGAGCGACGCGCGACGCGCGCGCGAACGCGAGAACCTACGATGCGCGTCGACGCGCGGCGCGCGCGCGCGACGGCGCGCGCGAGCGGTGAAGACGGGACGAAAAGTTCCACGGACGTCGGGACGCGCGCGAAACAAATCTTCGTTCGCGACGCGCGCGCGTCCGCGACGGGGCGCGCTCGAGGCGTGGACGTCGTGCCGAACGCGACGACGGCGCGCGAGGTGCTGGCGCGGGCGCTGCGCGCGAGCGCGCGCGAGGACGTGCGGGGATTGGCGCTGACGCGGCGGCGGCGGCCGGGCGAGACGGCGGCGCGCGCGGAGTACGCGGACGACGACGTGATCGACGCCGACGCGACGTCGAGGGGCGCGAGCGATGTGTACGAGATCGTTCGGCGACGCGGGGGGGATGGACGGGCGATGACGCTGGGATTGCTGGGGGGGGGCGGCGACGGCGGCGCCACGGGCGCGGAGTCGCGTTCGGCGTATTTGGAGATGTACGCGTGGAACGGGGGGACGACGTTCAGTCGGAAGAAGGAAAGTCTCGGCGGGTTCGTGCGGTATTCCGCGCAAAGTACCGTGCGCGATAGGGACGAGGCGGAGGAGGATTTGGCGCGATGGTTCACGTGCGCGTTGACGGAGGAACCGCTCGAGAGCGGGGAAAACGGCGTCGTCGTCGATCGCGTCGGGGCGCTGTATAACAAAGAGCCCGTGTTGAAGGCGTTGCGCGATAAAGCCGTCGACGGCGTCGCGCTGCCGAAGCGCATCGAGCACATCACCGGGATGAAGGCGCTCGTGACGTGCAAATTTGAGAAGCGGCGCGCGGACAAGTCGTCCAAGGTTGAGTCGTCGTCGGTGAACGCGCGAAACTTTCGATGCGGCAACGCCGAAGCGGTGTTCGCGTGCCCGATCACGGGGCTAGATTTCAACGGGAAGACGAAATTCGTCGTCATGCGTCCGAGCGGCGTGGTCGTCGCGGACAAAGCGCTTCGCGAGGCCAAGGCGGCGGTGGAGGAAATGAACGACGGATTGAAACTCGCCGACGCGCCGCCGCCCATTCCCGTGAATCCTCGCGGCGAAGAGCTCGAGCTTTTGAAGGCTATTTTAGACGAAGAGAAAGCGAAGAAAGACAGCAAGAAGAAGGCTAAAAGAGACAAGTCGGACGCGACGCGCGGCGACGCCGGCGAAAACGCCGCAAAGCGTAAAAAGTTTGTCGCTCAGGCGCCAAAAAATGCCGACGCCGCGGTGTACGCGTCGCTCTTCACGTCCTCCGCCGATCCCGCGGACGATAAAGACGACGACTTTTTAGCCAGAAACGCTCGCAAGGCGTGGTAGATTGTTTGAGACTGTAATTGTTTGATACCGATTTGAACGCCGCGTCGATAAGACTTTCGCCGTGGAGAAAGACTTCCGACATCGCGTCTATTTTAAGCGTTTCTCAAGCGTTACTTGGGACCGAGACGAGACGCGCACGTCATTCCGCGACGCGCGATCCGACGCGAACGATTCTGAGCGTACGCGGGCGCGAAGAAAAGAACGCGACGCGTGCGACAGGTCGCGACGCGCAACGCGCGCGGACGCGCACGGCGCGATGAAGGACGGCGACGGTGGGAAACGAAAATCTCGGCACCTCCGA
>Ga0257114_1000894_pt1 | contig 22517 bp, 17 predicted proteins | sample SI112_10mmetaG_FD_190149 | JGI IMG/M metagenome (GOLD analysis project Ga0257114, IMG submission 190149) | Marine microbial communities from Saanich Inlet, British Columbia, Canada - SI112_10m | ecosystem: Environmental > Aquatic > Marine > Inlet | place: Canada: British Columbia | collected...
TGAGATATTTCACTGTCTTGGCCAGTGGGTCACTGTGAAACCACCTAACCATCTTGTGCCACTGTGCTTCCAGGAATGTTTTCGAACCAACGTGGATATCAGACAGGAATGCCACACTTACTCCGTGGGATGAAGATACTTTTTCATGACGATTTTCCATTGGGAAATGTAAGTCATCAACATAGAACAAATCTCCTGTTTGACTGAAATTACCGGAAACTCCAATGACATCATCGGGCATCAATCCCGCTTCGATTACTCTTTCTTGGGCTCTGTCTCTTTCATCCCCACGCTTCTTGGTCAAAATACAGGTCATTTCTCCAGTTTCATCTTCTAAATTCCACATCAAGTGACCATTTTTAGTATATCTTGGCTCATTAACAAGTCCGATTGCTACAGCCATGTTTTCATAGCCTTGGTATCTACTAGACTCTCTTTGTAGTCTTGCAACTTCCGAGTACTTTCGTGGAAGTTTCGAATTCTTAACGATCATTTTTCGAATTTGAGTCAGGCGGTCATTGAAGCAAGCGGAAATATCTCCCATCTTACCTTCAGTTACGCTACGTCCAGTTATGTCGAAGTGCACCGAAATGTCACTAGGGGCATCATTAGCAATTTCGCTAAAGTCACTTTCTCTCCAATCGGGGAGATTATTTCGAAAGTGGATATCCAGTGGTTCGGGAGTGGAGATTGGCGCTATTACTCTTCCAAGGTCGGTTGGTGCAAGTTTAGGCGCTTGGATAGCAGTATTATTGATTGGAGTACTTATTTGAGAACTAGAATTCTCGAATAACGAGTTCAATTGAGAGAATTTTTCATCGTTGAGAACTCCACGATGGAAGTCGATTTCAGGGCCTAGATTCAATAGTGCAATTGGGTCTTGATGGTCCTGCAATAATTGTTGAATTGCGTTGCTAGCAAGAATTTTCCTTTGGCGCAACATGCGGATAATCTCTTCCGAGTTCGCAGCCATGAAGCAAAGGTATCGCAACCGCTCCAAAAGCACACCGGTCGGAACAGGCTATTACTCCCACTCGACTTGGCTACCAATGCTCTCATTGGTTTCTTCAATTTCAGGTTCACCGCTCCATGATTCATCTTGCCACGGTGCAGATTGCTTAGCATCAGCCTCTCGCTTTGCCCTATCAACTTCGAACTTCATACGATTTCTTTCATTTTCTGCATCTATTTCCTTGAGTTTCTTTCGATTTTCCTCTGCTTTGGCCATTGCATCATCCCAGCATCCAATTGCTGTTAGTAGGGCAAAATGAACAAAACCAATTTTATTCTCCGAACGATTACCTCCAATTCTAGTAGAGTGGGCATTTGCCCATGTATTGGATGCGATTCCGACATATACAGTTCCAACTTCCTTCTTGGTATCATCGCCACCAGGGCCAGCGATTCCAGTTATCGAAATCGCAATGTCAGCTTTTGCATTAATCAAAGCGCCTTTAGCCATTTGAATGGCAACTTCTGCAGAAACTGCGCCTTTTTTGTCTAAAGTGTCCTTTTCCACACCTAATTCCTTGGTTTTGGCTTGGTTTGAGTAGGTGACCCATGACTGATTGAACCAGTTACTTGCTCCTGCAATGTCGGTGAATGCACTAGTTAACAAGCCGCCAGTGCACGATTCTGCAACAGTAATGGAATGGCCACCCTCTTTTAGACGACGTACAAGACGAGCCGCAGCGGCTTGAATATCTTCATCCATGCAATTTGTCCCCGTTGTCGCTTGGTTTTGAGTTTAACCCTTAGGCGTTGGTTTCAATAATGGGTTCTTGCAGGGGGGGTTGGGTCTGTGGTCTAGCGGTTATGACACCGCCTTTACACGGCGTTGATCGAGGGTTCAAATCCCTCCAGACCCACCAACTACCAACAGTGGTGCTGTAAGTCGTTTTTGCTATCACTTATGACCTTAGTAATACCTGTTTTTCTCTGAATCTCACTCGCTTCTTTATCAGTTCCGTCGACAATCATCAGATGAACTGCCCGTTGCCAAAGTCCAGGACTGATTTCTTGACCACGATGGTCGACACCCACGAGAATATCATCTAATTCTGTGAACATCAATACCGAGGTTGCATTGATAATATCACTGTGGTGAAGAAGTAGCCACCTTGCTCCAGATAGTTCATCTCGAGGTTCATTGCCTAATTGTGAATAGTTTAAAATCTTCATTTTATCACTCACATTTTGTATCTTAGTAGCGCAATCGCTCCACCCATTCCAAGCAGTTGTTGTCCTGAGTCGTGGTCGGTAGAACACTGGACAAGTTCCGCTCCAATGTCTTCCAATCCCTCGGCCCATTTAGCCCATGTCATATTACCGATTTTTGCATCATCATCACGAAGTAGGTCTGCTGATATCAATGCAATTTCTATCGCTCCTTCATTGAGGGCTTTGATTAATTCTTGATGGCCGTATGCAACCGCACCTTTTGTAGATAATCTAGTCCAGGCTTGCTCTAATAGATTGATTTCTTTGGTAATCGCATATTGTTCCAGTAAGTTTCCTGCTAGGCCTTCTCGTAGAACCTCGTTTGCTCCTGAACGACCCGACATTGAGGTTGAAACCGATGTCATGAATCTCGTTTGGCCACTTAATTTTAATTCTTGCAAAAGCGTATCTCTTGCATGGCCAGGTCCGCACAATACCAGTGGAGTCTGTTCACCTAGAGATTCTGTTAATTCTTTAATGACCTTGGCTCTGAAGTTACTTGCAACTCCACTTGAAGACTTGGTATCTACTCTTTTTCCACCACCACGCATTGTCCATGTAGTAGATTCTTTGAGTCCACGAGGAGTTACGTAGAATAATATGATTTCATCATTTTCTACTACTGTAAGAGCAACCTGTACTTGGTTTGATGAGTCTATTGCCTGTTGGAGAAGTGTAGAATCTGTATTCTTGAAAGGTAGGTGTGAAGTGATTTCGATGTCATCTTGAATCATTATGTTATGTGTATGATGACTCCCAACATCTATCGGTGCTTCGTTTATGATGCCATGGATTCTTAGGATTTCATTTGATGGCTGATATTCTGTTGTTGCAATAGAAAGTCGAATCCACATTTTCTTTCTTTCAGCAGATTTCGCCCTTCCACCTTCTTCACCACCAGTTGTTTGGTCTCTTCTTTCACCGAGCATTCCAAGGTTCATACCTTTACGAGCAAGTCTAGCAAGCGTCCAAAGGTCATCTTCTGTTTCTACGCGAAGACGCCAAAGCATCGGTTCGCGTTTTAGGATTCGCATTCAGTTCACCCAAAGACGCCAGTCTGACGTCCATCTTCGTCCATGTCCATGTCCATGGCGGCTGGACGGACTGGTAATCCGGGCATTGTCATCATATTACCAAGGATTGCGACAATGAAACCTGCTCCTGCATTTAGTCTAAATTCTCTAACCGGTAAGGTAAACCCACTAGGAGCGCCTAATTTTCCTGCATCATGTGAGAATGAATATTGGGTCTTTGCCATACAGACTGGTAACTCTCCATAGCCCCAAGAAGTAATTTTGTCAAGTTGCTTCTTGGCTTTTGCTTCTAAGTATACTTCCTTAGCCTTATACATCCGTGTAGCGATTGCCTCAACTTTTTCCATGATAGGTGCATCATTGACAAATAGTGGTGTGAAAGGTCTTCCGTCTGCTACATGGTCTTGTATTGCTTTGACAACAGCATTTGCTAAATCTTCTCCACCAGCACCGCCTTTGGCATGAACTTCAGTAATTGTTACTGCCTTGGCGCCACTAGCATGTGCAGCATCTCGAAGGACTGCGATTTCACCATCGGTATCGGCTGTAAATTTGTTGATAGAAACGACTACTGGAATTCCAAACCCAGCCATATTCTTGATGTGGCGGTCGAGGTTTGTCATAGCACCTGCTTTGACCGCTTCGATATTTTCTGAGTCTAATTCTTCTTTACTTGGCCTGTAGCCGCCTCGACTTCCAAAAGCACCGCCATGTAGCTTCATCGAGCGTATTGTGACATTCATTACTACACAGTCGGGGGCTTTTCCAGAAGTTGCTGCTTTGATATGCATGAATTTTTCAGCACCCATATCAGAACCAAATCCAGCTTCCGTGACTACTATGTCGGCAGCACCGAGTGCTAATTTATCTGCAATGATGCTTGAATTTCCATGGGCTATGTTGGCAAATGGCCCGCCATGAATGAATGCAGGATTTCCTTCTAAAGTTTGGACTAGATTTGGTAGGAATGCATTTCTTAGTAGTAATGCCATCGCTCCAGGTGCTCCAATTTCCTTGGCTTTAACCGGATATCCTTCAGTGGATTGGCCTACTACAATTTCACCGAGTCGATTACGTAAATCCGCATAATCTGATGCTAATACTAGAATCGCCATTACTTCACTTGCCGCAGTGATGTCAAAACGGTCCTGTCTTAGGTGTCCATTAGCAGGCCCTCCCATTCCGATTACGATATCTCGTAAAGCTCGGTCATTCATGTCGATAACACGCGGCCAGTCAATCTTCGTTGGGTCTAATTTACTGGTATTTCCATGTTTGATATGGTTGTCAATCAATGCAGATAGTAGATTATGGGCAGAAGTGACAGCATGTAAATCTCCAGTGAAATGTAGATTTATTTCTTCCATAGGCAGTACTTGCGAGTATCCTCCTCCTGCAGCACCACCTTTTATTCCAAACACAGGACCCATTGAAGGCTCACGTATTACACATGTAGCAGATTGACCAATCTTACAAAGTGCTTGAGTTAGACCGATTGTAGTTACAGTTTTACCTTCACCAAAAGGTGTAGGATTTACAGATGTGACTAGAACAAGGCTTCCCTGAGGCTTAGAGAAGCGTTGCTTGAGAGCATCCCAGGTTATTTTTGCAACACCATGACCCATTGGCATAAGTTCGGTTGACGAAATACCTAATTTCCAAGCAATTGCTTCAATTGGCTCTAATGTAGCCGCACTTGCAATCTCTAAATCACTAGCCATGAGTTACTTGCATATCGCTGAGCCTTTGAAACTCACGGTTGTAATATGCAATAAATCACCGATTAGACAACCTTTGGCGAATAGCCGTAGTATGTACTCAGTTCTCGTCTTCATTCATACTTCCAAGGTAGTCAGGCAAATCAACGCCAGCCATCTTAGCAACATCATGAACAGGTGGTAGAGACTTGATTAGAGATGAAACGAAGTTAGCAGTGCTGCCACCCTCTCCGCCATTTCCAGAATCCCAAACAGTGATCTTGTCAATCTTCAAGTTAGAGATTGCTTCAGTTTGGCGAGCAACTAACTCTTCGATCTTCTCGACCATCAATAGAGTTGCAGCAGCCTTCGGGTCCCCTCCAGCGCTCTTGACTAGAGCTTGGTAACCAGCAGCCTTTGCTTCTAGGACTGCCTTGGTTCCTTCCGCCTCAGCATTGTAGCGTGCGAGGATAGCATCTGCTTCACCTCTTGCGATTCTTCTTTGACGCTCTGCTTCTGCCTCGGAAGCAATCTCTATTTGCAACTTAGATACTTCTTCACGAGCGATTTCTTCAGCACGCAGTCTTTCACCCTCAAGGTTATACTGGGCCTTCTCAATTTCCGATTGTGCTCTACGCTTGGCAACTTCAGAACGTTGTAGTGCTTCAGCTTCTTTTTCTGCTAAGTCTGCATTATAAGATGCAATTGATGCACGAGATTGGTTTTCACCTTCAACAGCCAGAGCTTCTTGTTGTTGAACGAAAACACGTCTTCCAGCCTCAGCCGCTTTCTGACCTTTATCAGATTCAGCCTCGTTATTTGCAACTTCAATTTCTCTTTCACGGTCTGCAGCGGCCTTACCAACAGCACCAGTACGAGCAGCTTCTGCTCTGTCAACAGTAGCATCAGCAATCGCAACAGCAGCAGCCTTTGCACCAATAGATGCGATATAGTCAGCCTCATCAGTAATATCTGTGATGTTGACGTTGATCAGGTAAAGTCCGATCTTGTGTAATTCAGTATCGACGTTGTTTGAAACCATTCTAAGGAACGCTTCTCTGTCTTGGTTGATTTGTTCAATAGTCAGAGATGCTACAGTCAAACGTAGTTGACCAAAGATAATTTCTTTTGCCATGTCCTCAATTTGTGGTGCAGGCAGGCCAAGCAAACGCTCTGCAGCATTTGACATGATTGAAGGAGCAGTAGAAATACCAATGGTAAATGTTGAAGGAACGTTAATACGGATATTTTGTTGTGATAGAGCATGTTCTAGATTGATACTGATTGTCATTGGCTTGAGGTCTAGGTATGCATAGTGTTGAATAAGCGGCCAGACAATTTTACCACCACCGTGGTAACAAGCGGCTGCTCCGCCTTCTTTGACATTACCATATACAACAAGAATTTTGTCAGATGGTGCTAGTTTATACCTGCTTGTTGCGACATATATTGTTACAATCAACGCAAAAACAAACAAAAATATTCCAATTAAACCTAAACTCTCTGCTACGGCCATGTAGTGTGGATGCGTGCCTACCTTATGAGGGTTGACCCGACGTCATAGGACTAATTATTCTCACTCTTCTTCCTTTGATTGAGATATATTTAACGGTTTGACAATGAGTGTTTCTCCAATTGCGTTAATCACCTGAATGAATTTACCAGTTTGAATAGTCAATGATTCGTCTTCTGCAACTGCATCTGAAGTTCTAAGAGCACCTTGGTATTCAACTTGTACTTGGCCATGCTCGCCAGCATTAATTGTTCTGTAAACAGTACCTTTTGCACCAATGGCCTCAGAGTACTTAACCGTATTATCCATTTCCAAACTCTTCATCAATTGGAATACTTTTCCAATTAGGTACATAGATATTGAACCAGCCACAGTTCCAGCGATAATCGCAATGAAGGCATTTTGATCTGCTTGCGATACTGCAAGGCCAAAAATACCAAACATCATTACGAAACTAAGTAATCCCTGAATAGTTAAGACGTGGAATATACCTTCAGCGCCTATATCGACGTCCACATCGCCGGGTAGAATGTCCATTGCTCCGTCTGCAACTCCGCCAATCAATATTAGAAGGAAATATATCATGAATAGAAACGTACCAATAATGGCCATAGCTGCAAATAATACATCTACGCCAGTTACTTCGCCAAGTCCAATCAAATCCATAAAATTACCAATCAAACCCATGTCTTCACCGTGTATGGACAATGAGTCCGCACTCATCAATCTTCCCGTTCTTTTAGTACAGGTCTAATGTAAATGAGATAGTAATGCCCGTAAACAACAGGGCCAAGAGATAATCCAACGAGCACTGCAACGCCCCACATTGGGAAGTCTAAGGCAAGGCCAATCGACATGATGATTAATAATGTAATTAGAATTGATGCTTTCTCAAATATTATGTAAAAAACATTAGTACTATTATTGATGCGATCTCTCATCATAAATAGGTCGAACAAACCTACCATTTAACCAACTCATACTAGTAGGTCAGACCAAGAGAGTTCACTAATTAAAACGATAAATCCATACAAAATTGCGATGAATAGTACAGGATTTCGACCTACTTCGGCATCGGAATCTACCTGCTGCATTCTTCCGTTTTCATCGCGATACATCGATGTCGTTTCAGAAGTGGTATAGTTGCTACCTTGGGTGAATTCACGTTCATTTTTCTTGGTCTGGTACAAAAGATAAATGATTGTTCCAATGACGACTCCAAGAGCCGGTCCAACTAGGTCTCCTAGAGATTCATTGAACTTTTCCCACATCGCAAACGAAAGATATAGACTAAGTAAGCCGGTTAGTGTGCCAATAACTCCCTTGCCTCGATGTTGATTGCTGAATAACGCATTGGCTTGCATGTACAACGCACTATCGGCTTCTTTTTCAAACCTATGTGTTACATGTTCAGATAGATGGTTTCATTGAAAAGGAAAGACCTTGCCCAAAAGTCATGGCCGAGGTGTATTATGGGATTGCCGGAAACCCTGTTTCTCATTCAATTTCACCATTATTGGTCTCAATTGTTGCTCAGCACCTCAAACAAAATAGTAGAAGTAAACCACAGCTTGAAATTAAAAGTCTAAATTTAATCGAGGCAAACTCAATTCAAGACGCATTGGCTTGGGGATATGCTAAAACAATTCCAAATCCGGTTAACTGGGATTATACAGGCGCACCTTTTGGTAAGTTTAGAAATCGGGCTCTCATTCAAAAAGCATTAGAAACCACAGGTAAAGTAGTACTTGAAGATCAAGATTTAACGATGATAGATAGTTCCATAAAAGTAGCCTCATTTCCCCTAAGTAGTAAAGTAAAATTACCCACAAAAGCGTTTAGAGAAGAGATTTGGCTTAATCTGACCACTCCTCTAAAACACCAATTAACCAGTCAAGCAGTGGTAGATTTCAATGAATCTTCGCTGATTGAGTCGGTAAATGTCCTCAGATGGGACGGACATGGATGGTGGTCATCAAATGTTGATGGCTGTGGAGTTGTCAGATGCGCTGAGTTTTTTGGATTAGATGTGACTTCTGGCGCTATTTTAGCGATAGTAGGCGGAGGAGGGGCTGCGCGCTCGACTGCACATGCATGGGCTAAAAGTGGCGGTAAAATCAAGATAATTTCAGGTCGAAGAACTATCGACGATGGCCCTTGGAGTGAATCGATTGTTGAATCTGATTCATATGACATGATGATAAATTTTGACTCTGAGGAACTTCCTAAAAACTTCGATGATAGTGCCATAATAATTTCTCCAAGGTACGAACTAATGGAAGGCACTATCGAACAACGAATTCAAAAATTAGTGAATGGTACATTAGATGGAAGATGGATGCTTGTTGCTCAACATTTAGAATGTTGGCGCCAGTTATGGACTCCACATTGTATCGATGATTTACCATCGATGGCGCTGTTGATGACAAAATTAATACATGCTGAAAATGTTTTAGCATCATATGCATGATGACCTAACTTCAAAATATGTAAAGATAAGAGGGGTAATTGTGGAACCAGTGTCTATTACCAAACCTTCGAGGGTATTTGGAATTTGTTTACTGTTGTTGCTCACCTCATCCGCAAGTGTTGTAACCGGTCAACAAATTGAAGAAGACCAAAACTTTCAACCTGTGCATACGGCGACTGATTTTCCTGTTGCATGGGATGATTCTTCATTGAGCGGAGACCCTGTTAGGATGATTTATCCTGCTATGAATGACGGCGAATCAAAAGAAATGGCTGGCAATGGTCCTTTCCCTTGGGTCGTTTTCTTTGGTGACATCGATGAAGATGTCTCTGATTACATGCTTTTGGCAGCAGAACTTGTCAAGCGCGGTAACATTGTCGTAGTTACACAAGGTGTTGACCAAGATGAATCTGATAATGTCCAAGAACATTTGTCATTATTAGAAAAAATCATGTTATTTATGCAGGAAAATAATAATTCTAATACTAATGTCCAGGGGAGTTTTGGACAAATTGATTTGAATCATTGGGGCATAGGAGGCCATGGTACAGGTGCGGCAGCAGCGTATTCTGCCTATCCTTTTTGGCATCAATCTTCTTTAGCCACAACTACCCAACCACCAAGAGCATTATTTGGTCTTGGTACTGATTTTTCCGATTGGGATTCAGGGCAAGATTGGGACTCTTTGAGGCCGGCTGGATGGACAGTACAACCCGCATGGCCTCAAACTGCACTATTCATGACGGGAACTATTGATGAAATTGCTAGGGGCCAAGATAATCTTCCCTTCATCAACGGAACTGAACTTTTTGGCTGGCAATGGATGCATATTCTTGGAGCTAATCACTATCAATTCCAAGATGAAACCGATGATGGGTTTTTGTTTGGTGATGACCGAAATGATGGCGATGCATCACTCTCAAGACAAGAGCAAATTGATTATACTGCTTTACATTTAAATCCATATTTGGATGTTACTCTTCGTGGTGACCACTCATCATTTAGAGATGCATTCAATCGCCAGCAGGACCTGTTTAATGCAAGTGACCAAGATTCATATGTTGAGGATGATTTAGATGATAGCCATCTGTTATTGTTGACTAATACTTCAGTCAATCCCACTAATGTTACAATACTTGGACGATATGATACATTCTCTATCCAATCTAACTGGAGTCTAAGGGATGGCTCGATTTGGTCTGAATTGCCTTCGAGTTGGCAAATCGATATCGAATGTGGAATCGATGATTTACAACAAAGTGTAGGTTACATTGATGGTGAAGGAATAGCAATATGTGATTTTCAAGTTGAAAATATAGCACCTGGTCAACATATAGCCTATATGCGGATTTTTGTCGAAGGTGCACCATCAACAACTGAATTTGAATTCATCAGAGGTGATACTCCATTGGTATTCATGACTCCTTTGCCAGAAATATTGGTTCCTGAAAGAGGAGAAGCACATCTTGATTCGAATCTTATTGCAATGGACCCAGATGGCCAAGAAATCTTCGTTGTGAGTGCAACAATCAGCGGTGGTAATGTCAATAATTTCTCTGTAGAAGTGGACTCTGATGGCAGAGGAATCACAGTATTCCACAATGTCGAAGGTGAGTTCATCGGTGGTGCAGAAGTTGAGGTTGTAGTTCGTTCCGGTGGTCAAGGAGTAGTAGATGAAAACCAGGCCACTCTAGAGATAATGGTAGTTCCTTTCAACGACCGAGTTGTACTTACGGGAACTGTGGCGATGCAAAACTTACTTGAAGATGGTACATCTGTATTTGTCAATATTTCAGAATATGCTTACGACCCAGAAGGTCAACCACTGTTAGCATCGATCAATGACGCCACTTCGGGTCAAGCAGGCCCAGTTAGTTTCTCATTCGCAAATGGGGTGTTGGAATTAACTCCTCTAGAGAATGCCAATGGTGCTACAGTTCTCCATGTTAGAGTTACAGATGGAGGTAGCGAACCGGTAGAGGTCGATATTCCTGTACAAGTTGCGCCTGTAGATGATGCGGTTATCGCTAATCAGAGTATGTGGAGTCTTGAACTGATTGAGGATGAAGCATTATCCTTTGACTTAACTCAGTTTGCATGGGACATAGATGGTGACCAACTTGTTTGGCAAACCAGTCCAATTATGAGTGATTCTCCGCTTTCAGTGGTTGTTGCAGGTAGTGAGATGATAGTGTCTCCTGACAATGATGTCAATGGTCTAAACCAACTTCATTGGTTAAATGTGAGTGATGGTAATTCAGACTTTTCTAGGCTATTGTCAGTTAATATCACACCAGTTCCAGATGCGCCAGTCCTTACTCTCTATGATGTCAACGTAATAGATGATACTGCTGTGAGTTTGGCTTGGTGGATATTCGATGCAGATGGAACCGATGCTCCAGAACCTGAAATTAAGGCAGATGAGACTTTACTCGAGAATTTGACTCATTCATGCATTATAGACCAAAGTGACGGCAAATATCAGTGCGTGACAATGCTACTAATTCCTGATGACCATGATGATAATGTCACACTTAGAGTTGCAATACAAGATTCTGAGTTCTCGTCAGAAATTGTATCTTATACCAGCATTCTCTACAATCAAACTACGATTATTGATTCAGTTGAAGATGCATCGGATAGTGATGAACTATCATCGGGAATAATAATTGGCGTCATTGGAGGTTTAGTAGTTCTAATCTTGGTATTATTCCTGTTTATCCGAACTTCCAGTAATTCACCTACAGCAGTTGTTGGGGTAGACAATAAACAAGAACTCAGTGTTGTAGAACAAGAACTGGATGTTGACCTAAGTCCATCTGGTCTTCTCTCAAGAATTCAACAGGAAAAGAAGGATTAGAGCGGGATATTCCCGTGCTTCTTTGGCGGGCTCCATTCACGCTTGGAGCGAAGGATGTTCAATGCACGACAAAGCCGCAACCGACTTTCATTAGGCTCGATAACATCGTCCAACCACCCGTTTCTAGCTGCTACATATGGGTCTCCGAATTTGGCTTTATACTCGCCAACCAATCTTAGTCTGACATCTTCCTTTTCAGATTCTTCAACAGCATTTATTTCTCTTCGATGGATAATATTGACAGCACCTTCAGCGCCCATGACTGCAAGTTCAGCAGTTGGCCAAGCGATATTGTAATCACTTCTCAGGTGCTTACAAGACATAGCAAGATATGCCCCTCCGTAGGCTTTTCGAGTTACTAATGTGAGTTTTGGGACAGTTGCTTCGGCATAAGCAAATAGCAATTTTGCACCATGCCGAATGATTCCTCCCCATTCTTGAACTACTCCAGGCAAGAATCCTGGTACATCTTCAAAGGTTACTAGTGGGATATTGAATGCATCACAGGTGCGAATGAAGCGAGCAGCCTTGATTGATGCATCGATGTCAAGGCAACCTGCTAGAACCTTTGGTTGATTTCCTACAACGCCTATACTTCTTCCGTTAAGTCTAGCAAATCCTATGATTATATTATCTGCATATGCTTCAAATAATTCTAGGAATATACCGTCATCAACAATTTCTTCAACAACTTTGACCATGTCATAAGGTCGGTTTGGATTGTCTGGCACTAGTTCTTCTAAAGTTGGATTCAATCTATCCATCGGATCTGCGGTTTCACAGAATGGTGCATCAGCCATGTTGTGGTCTGGCAAGAAGCCCAAAATCTCGGTGGCCAATGAGCATGCATCTTCTTCATCATCTGCAATTAAGCAGGCAATTCCAGAGCGAGAAGCGTGAAGGGTTGCTCCTCCAAGTCCTTGTGAATCTATTTCTCCTTGTATTACCTCTGGGGTTTCAAGAGGAGAGGATAGGAATAATTGCCCATGTTCTTCACCAAGAATAGTGAAGTCTGCTAGGCTAGCAGCCAATGCCGAAACTCCGACTACTGGGCCTAATACTAGGCTAATCAACGGGATTCTACCGCTACACTGAACCAGTCTGTCAAGAAGTTCTCCAGTTCCAGCAAGTCCCGAAACACCGTCATGTGCACGCTGTCCTCCTCCATCCCACATTCCGATAATAGGGGCTTTTGCACGTTCTGCCATCTCGACAATTTTAGCGATTTTCTTAGCATGAACTTCACCCATGCTGCCACCATGAACACTGAAGTCTTGAGCGAAACAGTAAACTCTACGTCCTTCAATCGTTCCATGTCCAGCAACTACACCATCACCTAGTGTCTGGTGTAAAAACATAGCATGGTCTACGGTACGGTGGGTGACGAAGGAATCGATTTCAATGAATGAATCTTCGTCAAGCAGCATTGAAATTCTATCTCGGGCAGTGCCTCTCCCTGACATTCGAATTGATTCTTGTTTTTTCAAGCCGCCTCCAACTCTAGCTTGCTCTCTTTTGTATCTTAATTCCTCGAGGCTTTGTTGGTTTTTTGACATATTTTCACCTCCTATTCTACCAATGAAATATTATTTTCTCCACAGAGGTTTGCCTCCATGGCTTTACTGATGTCCATGTCATTTGATAATGCCCAATGTGTCTTGACTACTACAGTATCTGGGGAACAGACGCTTCCATGGCCTAGCATGCCCATTGCAATTTGCTTTCTACCCTTTGAGTATACATTCATATCAACAGGTCCATTGATACATTGAGTAGTAATTATAATTGGTATGTTTCTATTGATACAACGAGTTAATGCACGCCAAACTTTAGTATTTTCAGGAGCATCCTTTTCAGGGTCGTCAATCGGTAAGTGGCCTAGTCCAGTTCCGTGAATAACTATTGCTTGAGGCGATGTCAAAATCACTGCTTCTATCTCTTCTTCGTGAAGCCATGGTCCAGCCATGAACTGAACGATTCGCACAGTTGTCGAGTATTTTGTTGGATTGGTGCATATTTCTGTATCGCTTCCACTGATTTGCTTCTCATAATCACTGGTTAACTCTAAACTGACATTTCCAGATTTTGTACTTACAAAACCAATGGGTTGACTGTTTACTGGTCTGAAGGCATCTCTTCTTGTGGAGTGTAATTTCCTTACTCCAGTTCCCGGGTGAATTGAACATTTGCCATCGTTTGAACTTGAATGCATTACTACAACGGTCGAGTCGCCAGCAGTACCGCATGGATTTGGAGCGTTTGCTGCCCAGTGTACTGCAGCGATCAGATTTTCTGCAGCATCTGATGAACCTCGGTCAGATGAGCGTTGTGAGCCGACTAGTGCAATTGGACCTGGAGGTGCTTGTCCTTTACCTGCCCAAGCAAAATTCAATGCAGCCGATGTGATATGCAATGTGTCAGTTCCATGGGTGATGACAACTCCATCGCAGCCATCATCGAATGCTTTCTTACTTGCATCAATCATCTTATTCCAGTGTTGGCAGCGGATATCATCGCTGAACATATTACCAAGTTTTTCCGCTTCAATATTAGCAATTTCAGCGAGTTCTGGAACGCTGGCTACCAGTTCATGGGGCTCGAATCTAGCGACAACTGCGCCAGTTTTGTAGTCTACTTTGGAAGCGATTGTACCGCCTGTGTGAAGAATTTTAATACGTGGTAATTTAGAATTATATTCAATCACTTGCTGTTGTTCAGTTTGCTGAACAATATTAGTTGATGAGTCTATAATTTCTAGGTTTGAAACTTCTTCAATTAGATAACTTGCATTATATCCATTGACTAATTTCAGGGTGAGGTGCCCTTTCGATGCGGGGTGAAGCACAATGCCTTCGAAACTAGTCGAGCCATTATGGCTTTCAACCTCGATTCGGACCTTCAGTCCTACCTCGGGCATTTCAACCATGAACCTCCATAAATCGAAGGCTCATCAAAGGTTCGCTGTAATATTCGTTAGATTCGGTTAATAACGTGATAATATAATCACTGGGACAAGTCTTTGACTTTCTCAACCAAATCCATTTTTCTTAGTCTCCAAATTCCTATTGGTGTCATTGCAATTGCAATAATAATCACTCCACTCATCAGTTGGAATGCGACACTTGGAACAATTACTATCGGTACATAGAACTGCCATGATGAAAACGAAGAAGCGAGTCCAACCGCTCCGCCGTATGCGAAAAGAACTCCTACAATTCCACCAATCGTTCCGATAAGCAGGCTTTCAAACAGTAGCATTGAACCAAGTCTCTTAGTTGAAGCTCCTAATACCCGTAATGTTGCAAGTTCGAAATCTCTTTCAGCGACATTCATTATCATTGTATTTAGCATTACAGCGATTGTAAACAATAGGCCAAGATACATTATCGCTTGGAATACTTGTGTTTGCTTTTCGAGTAAACTATTGATTCCATCGAGTAGAACCTGACGTTCGACAATTCCAGCCGAGATTTCTCCAAGTTCAGTATCGACTTCAACACCTTCCGGTAGTTGGATGTAAACAGAAGTCGCATTTACTCCGGTCAAATCACTCAACTCACCGCGTAAGAAATACATTGTTCGAGCAAGTTCACCTCTGGATGTTCCAACCACCTTCACTTCTTGCTCATCACCGTTGAGGAAAACTGTCTGTGTATCGCCTATGTTCCAACCTAAGAATTCCATCGCACCTTCGTCCATCATCACTTCAGTAACTGCATTATTTTCGTTTGGTGCTTTACCATCGATTACATTGACTACTCGCATACCCTTATCAAAATCATTCAATCCTACGAGAGTAAATATTCGTTCGATACCATCGGAATCTTCTACACTTCCTAGAGGCATTTCGATTAGTAGTTCGCTTTCTGCTGAATTATTGGTTGCCCATTGTAGTACAGCATTTTCTCCTTCTGGCGTGACATATACTTGAGCATCCCAAGATTGGTCATCTTCTAAGCCGCTGACAAGGGTATCTTCAAGCCCAGCAGACATCATTTGTATTGAACCAAAGAGCATCAAAGATATTCCTACTGCAAGGAACGTCATGCCAAGTCGAATTGGTTTACGTACACTCGAACGAATCGATAGGCCGAGAGTAGTTGGCATCCATGATGTCAATTTCCGCAAAACATTGGAACCGACTCTCATTTCGCTTTGTCCACTAAGTACGCTCAAAGGTTCGAGTCTACTTGCTTTCCAAGCAGGGAATGCCCCTGAAAGAAATACTACGAACATCGTTGGTAATATTACGCTTGAATATATGGTGATAGGAATAGACCGCTCAGTAATTGGGACACCTACAAGTTCTTGATAGAAATCTAACATCCAATTCATACCCCAAGGACCGATAAGGATTCCAACAAAACACCCGATTGCACCTATTGCCAATGGGGCTATTAGGTAGCCCTGCATTAGAGATATTCGGGAAACTCCAAGTGTTCTTAATACTGCTATTTCTTTCGCTTGACTCTGTACTAATCGCTGAAGGCTAAGTACGATAGTGATAGATGCAATGGCTGCTATCATTACAGTGAAAGGAATTGTAGCTCTCTTAGCACCTTCAAGGTCTTGACGCATCACTTCAACAGGTTCATTCTGACCTCTATCACGAACACGAGCATCCATTTCTAAGGCGTTCAAGGAGTCTTCCACTAGGGGCTTGATAGTATCGATTTCTTCGCCTTCATATTCTTCGGTATCAGGTAAATCAAATGATGGTGTACCTTCAATATCGAGGAGAATCGTATTGCTAGATCCCAGTTGATTTCCAGTCAGTCTTGACATTCCAGCATCTGAAAGATATCCTACGACATATTGTCCGTTTTCTGGAGGGAATAAAGAGCCTTCTGGAGCCATCAAGACGTGTAGTGGATGGAATCCTATGCCCACTAATTCGAAAACCATACTTTCTGTTCCTGCTCCAATGGTAATGTTATCTCCAATACTCAAATCAAGAGCATCGCTGACGTGAGCATCAATAACAATTTCATTTGCACCAGATGCAACTCTACCTTCACTATGACCTTCAGGCATCCAAATACGGTCAGAGTTGGCGTCAGCAGGAATTCCATGCCAAAGAGAATTAATTATGTGTTCTCCAGTACTGTTATTATGAAACATAGCACCTTGTATCACGGTTCTTCCTTCACATGAATCAAGGGCTTGTGAACCAGTAGTATTCCAAGAATCATATAGATTTTGACAAAAATCATCAACTTGTTCTGATGACCAAATAACGCTTCGATTATCAATCCATAGGTCTGCAAGATTTGCACCCTCGCTATCATCGCCATGCATGGTCTCATACATACCATCGAGATTTTGTGAATATCCGCCGAAAGTTATCCCAGCAAATACTCCTACAGAAACCATGAATACTACTGCTAACAGTCGTAATTTGGTTCTCCAAAGACTCCTTGCGAGTCTTTTGTTGAGTAAACCTACTTTGAAATTAAGTCCCAATCTGGAGGCTTTTTTCTCTGTCACTGACACCTTTTCACCTCAGTTAGAGTTGACTGGTTCATCAGAAATAATCTTGCCACTATCAATTCTAATCACTCTTGTGGCATATTTTACCAATCCTTCATCGTGAGTGACAAATATTGAGGTTATATTTTCCTGCTCACATGCCTTAACTAGTGCAGTCATCACTTTTTGTGAAGTTTCGGTATCCAAGTTTCCTGTCAGTTCATCTCCTAGTAGTAATGTTGGTCGTTTAGCAATACTTCTAGCGATTGCAACTCTTTGTTGTTGTCCGCCACTTATCTCGCCAGGGAATCTGTCGACTTCTGCTTCCAGTCCAACAAGTTTGAGTAATTCTTTTGCACGAGCAGGATCTTTTTTACCGGCTAGTTCTTGAATTAGAAGTATATTTTCTAAAACTGATAAATCTTGTAATAAGTTGAAGAACTGAAATACATATCCTATATTGTCTCTTCGAAATGAAGTCATTTTTTCTGAATGATTTCGTGGGACATCATTGCCCATGAATGTGTAAGTTCCACCAGTGGGGCTGTCCAATGCTGAAAAGCAATTCAAAAGTGTTGTTTTTCCTGAACCGGATGGTCCAAGTAAGATTACTCGTTCACCTTCGTTGATTTCTATGGTGACTCCATCAAGTGCTTTGACTACGCCAGCAGGGGTTTGGTAATGTCGTTCTAAGTTTTTCATATTCAATAGTTCACTCATATTTTCACCTTTTATTTTCGAAGAGTTGTACAAACATCTGAAAAGATCTTTCCACTACTTGCTGTTCACTCAATCGCCTTTCCTGCAATTCTTGTAGAAGCCATAATTCAAACTCATTTGACATTCGATTAAGTACATCCAATGAGGTGTCATTGCGAATTGCACCAATTTTTATCCCATGTTCGAGAATGTCCATGAATTCGCCATATTCACTCAAACCCTCACATTCAGCATACAATTTACCAACAATTTGGTGATCTGTTCCAAGTACTGTCATTTGTCGAATAAGAGACATTAAGAGTGGGTGTCTAAATGCATCACTCCACAGTTTTTGATACAATGATTTAATAGAATTCCAGTATATCTCTATATCATCTATTTGGGAGAATAGAATTGTATTAGGAGAAAATAAACTAGACGAACGTGCTTCATCGATGAAGCATGTGATGAACAGATCTTCTTTGTTTTCAAAGTAATAGTACATCGAACCTTTTGAAATTCCGATTTTTTGAATAATTTTATTGTAAGATGCGGCTTCAAAGCCATGAGTTGAAAACTCTTGCTTAGATACATCGAGAATCCTCTCTTTGAGCGAGGAGTCAATTGATTCATAGCGAGCAAGAGGCATGCGACCAGTTGGTTCGACCGGCCGGTCGAATATAATATTTTTCATAACAGGTTCAGATATGGCTCAACTAAAAATTCCATTTTTGCACCAAGCAATGCTGAATAGTAATCTTGGTGCCGCAAGCGGAGGGTGAACATATCAAAGATATGTGAAGAACAAATTCCAATAATTCACCCAACTCCGCACCAAGCGATGCTGACTGGTAATCTTGGTGCCGGGAGCGGGGCTTGAACCCGCGACCTTCGGATGTCTCAGACACCGCAAGGAGATTGCACGTCATACGATTGCCTTGTAGGCTGCCCTATGAGTCCGACGCGCCACCAACTACGCCACCCCGGCTTGAATCGGCGTGTGGCACTTACTCTTTGAATAATGCGGAGGATTTACCAGTCGAGAAACTCAAAATCCGGCTCAAAATCTTCCGCAGCCTTCATGCACTTACAGTCGTCCGACGGTTCATGGTCGACCTTCAGACAGCCATGGCAGCAGCCGCTGCGGAACGTAAACAACGTTCGGGTGCTGCAAGCCAAGAAAGAAAGGTACGTCGAAGCGGTTCCAATCTTGGAATCGAGGCTTTTGACCCAGTCAAACATGTCAAGAAAGAGAAGGCGGATACCGCTTCAATGTGGCTAGTTTTTACATTTACTATTTTGGTATCTTTGGCAATGCGCTATGTATTGATGCCAAACACCTCCCAAGAGAAGTCAGATATTCTTTATTTGATGCCTCTAAGTGCTGTAATTTTAATTCCACAAGTTCATAGAATGGTAATGCCAAAATCATATCAGGAGCATTACACTAAGGGTACTTGGTTCAAAGCAGGTTTCTTACATACATTCTCTTTCTTAGCACTGGCATTTTTGCTAGTAAATCCGCCCTTTGGAGACATAGTTGCGCCAAAACTCGCTAGTGAATGGGCTATAGCTACCGATAATGGAACTGACTTACTTTTCAATGAAGATTCAAGCGGCGATGGAGAGATTGTTTGGTTTGTCGATAATGATGGTAACCTTAGCGGTGACGTCTGGTTGCTATTTGGCTTAGCGGACAATGTAAACTCAGATGGAGCAAAAGTTGTTGTTGAAATTTCTCACCAAACTAGTTCCGATATAATCGAAAGTAATGCCACATTTTGGGAAGAAAACGGAGAAAGAATCGCCTCTGCAAATACAACCGATAATAGTTCAGCCCCGGAATTGATTCCACATATTAAGGACCAATCATTTGCGATTTTATTAGGTAGTGATTTGGCTACCGGTGAGCATCGAATCAGCGTGACTATCACTGAAGAAGGAGATCCTTGGGTCAATACCCGGAGCTATGATTGGACTCTGACCGTGGTAGAATCACTTGAGTGATTTATGAGAGCATGTCGCCATGTGCGACCATTATGTTATTCAATAATTCTCTAATTCTACGAACATCATAATCTTCAGGAGTTTTCTTATTGATAACTCTCTTTCGGGAGTATCTGACTATTGGTGCTAGAGGAGTCCAGCAGAGTGCATCCATTACAGTATTCTTAATCGTCATCAAACATTCCAATCAGTTACCTATGTAGTCAATTTAGTAGACGGTAAATCTGAAAGTGAAAGTGAATCACTTGCTCAAGTGTGTCACTAGTCTAGCGGTCAATGCGTCGAGTTGGATTTGCTCTCCCCCGCCTTCAACAAGTCGGTAGTCCACTTCTGCCATCCATTCAGTTAGGTCTAGTTTAGCATCTTCTGAAAGGAAATCTGCGGTGTAAAGTTCTCTGTGCAGTTGATTGACAAAGTCTGTACCAGCAAGACCATACTTGTCTAGTAATTCTCTAAGCCTCCTGCGTGCAGAGTGAAATCCATCATCTTTGCATGACATTAGATACTGATGAAGACTTTCAGGTGGGGCGGTTGCAGATGTTTCATAGATTAATTCTCTTGTCACGTCCATACTGATTGCAGCCGCCACTTGCAGTGCCGTTAGGGCTTTTCTTAGGTCACCTTGAGATATTCTAGTCAACGCTTCAGCAGCATCATCGCTTAAGGTGACTTTCTCTTCTTTAGCCACGTAATGGACTTGAGAAGCGACATCAGAATCCGAAAGTGGTCTAAATCTAAAAACCGCACATCTTGACTGAATAGGTTCAATAATCTTTGATGAATAATTACATGAAAGTATGAATCGACATGTTTCAGCATACTGCTCCATGATTCTCCTAAGTGCGCCTTGCGCATCATTTGTCAATGCATCTGCTTCATCGAGGAATATGATCTTGAAAGATGCTCCACCATAAGGACTAGTTCTAGCAAACTGCTTGACTTTAGTACGAATACTTTCGAGTTTTCTTTCATCCGAAGCATTCATTTCAAGAAGATTTTGTCTATACTCTGGACCGAATACATCCTTGGTTAATGCCATTGCAGCAGTAGTTTTGCCAGTTCCGGGGGGGCCGGCAAACAATAGGTGAGGAAACTCTTTTTTCTCAGCATAGATTATCAAGCGTTGAACAACAGCGGGTTGACCTCGAATTTCTGTGACAGATTGAGGCCGGTGTTTCTCAACCCAAAGTTCGCTCATGCCACCCTCTCAACGGCGAGCGCCCTTCAACATTCGCCTTGATTTAGACTATGTTCTCAGAGGTATTTTTCGAAGATTTTTGGTCATCGAAGCGAAAAGACAGTATAACGGAGCCTTAGTGATTGACTCGAGCCCCATGTTGTATAAGTCAAATTCCCGCCGAAGCGCCGCAGCGATTTTGCTAGTAATTATGTTCCTTTCAGCGGATATTCTTGTCACTCAAATGGCACTAGAGGAGCCAATATTGGGAGATAATGAAGTAAACCAAACGAGCACTCGGACCGAATCGGCATCATCTCAAGTTTACATTTCATCATTGGATTCAAATTTCAATTTTATCTCTGAGCCAAATACACTCATTGGAGTCAACGCAACCGACGAAGCAAGGGGTTTGATGAATTTTCCAAATTCAGTAACTTACGGTGATACTATTCAATCCGCAACTCTATCATTGTACTGTACCAATAATTATTCACCCATCGGTGCGATAAGTGCGTATGTATCTTCAATAGAACAGTCTTGGAGGGCATCTGAGGCTACATGGGACAATTCTGATTCTACGACTTTTTGGCAAATTCCTGGAGGAGATGAAGTAGGTTCTGACAGAAGTGAATGGGAGTTACCTGCATTAGAAACTCAAATCGCTTCAACAGGAATCTACAATTATTCGTTTAACGTTACTAAACTGGTTCAGCAAGATTCCATCGGTAATAGTACTACTTTTGACTTCCTAATTTCAGCAGTCGGAGGTATGCTTCAATGCGCTGACCAAACAAATACTACAACTTCTTATCATCCGGAATTATTCCTTGAGATGTTATCTGTAACGCCTGGTGATGGTGGCAGTGTGATTTCTGACTTTGCTACCGATGGGATGCCTTTGATGTCTAATAGTTTCATCCTAAGTGCCGAAACTAATCCAACTCTTTCGTACAATAATCTAAATGGCTCACAAGTTGAATTTCAACTTTCATTAGGTGACGACTTTAGAAATAATTCTGACTTAGACTGGATTTATTCAACCTTGAACGACCCTTTTACAACAACTTCTAATTCAGGTAGTTTCACGATACCTCAAAGTGATTCGATTCAGAATGGTAGTATTGTTCACTACAGGTCACGTTCTCTAGATTCTTCGGGAATGATCAGTAATTGGTCCGCTGGATACTTTTTATTACCAAGTCTTGATGTTATTGACAATAATGATGGTACAGCAACAATTAGCGCTTATTCCGCCGACCTAAATTTAGACGGTTTAAAACTGATTGAAGATGTCACCGTTGACAGTTCCATGCCTAATATAGAATATGGTTCTGATGCATTAATTACAGTTCAATCCGACTCCATGTC
>Ga0257114_1000897_pt1 | contig 22494 bp, 22 predicted proteins | sample SI112_10mmetaG_FD_190149 | JGI IMG/M metagenome (GOLD analysis project Ga0257114, IMG submission 190149) | Marine microbial communities from Saanich Inlet, British Columbia, Canada - SI112_10m | ecosystem: Environmental > Aquatic > Marine > Inlet | place: Canada: British Columbia | collected...
CACCAGGACATCATGCAGAAAAAGATAAAGCAATGGGATTTTGTATTTACAATAATGTTGCTGTTGGTGCTAACTATCTAATTAAAAAATATAATTATAGTAAAGTTGCAATTATAGATTTTGATGTTCATCATGGAAATGGAACGCAGAACATTTTTTATGATAATGAAAACGTGTTATACATTTCAACACATCAATATCCTTACTATCCTGGATCTGGCTCAGCAAAAGAAAAAGGTAAATTTAACAATGTTTTAAATGTTCCCCTTGAAGCTGGCACCACTGCTGAAGAATATTTAAATGCATATGAACATGTTTTAAAAAAATTAAAGGAATTTAGACCTGAATTTCTATTATTTTCTGCGGGTTTTGACGCTCATATTGATGATCCTTTAGCCCAACTAAAACTTGGCTCGGAAGATTTTTATCAATTAACAAAAAGAACATTAGAAATTTCTAAATCTATGTGTAATGGAAATGTAGTTTCAATTCTTGAAGGAGGCTATGATCTCAAGGCTCTTCAAGATAGCTCTAAAAGACATGTGGATGCACTGATAGAATTTAATTGATAATTAAAATATAAACTCTAAAAAACTTGTATGAAACTTTATAGAATTAAAAAGTCCAACATCGATAAAAAAGGTAGAGGTCTATACGCAACAAGAGATATCAAAGAAGGAACCAAAATAATTGATTATGTTGGAAAACTAATTACAAAAAAACAAACTGAGGAGTCTGATAAATATGATAATGGTAAACCAATTTATTTATTTACTATTAATAAGAGATACGATCTAGATGGAGACTTTTCATGGAATACAGCAGGTTTAATTAATCATTCGTGTAATAATAATTGTGATTATGACGGTAAAGGTCTTAAGATTTGGGTTAAAGCAATTAAGGATATAAAAAAGGGTGAAGAGTTTACTTGTGATTATGGATTTGGCTTTGATGAAAACTACAAACAATTCACATGTAAGTGTAAATCTAAAAATTGTTGTGGTTATATAGTGCGATCAGAATCAAGATGGCGAATAAATAAAAGATTTGCTATGAGTAATAAGAGTAAATTAATAAATAATTCTCGCTAAAAAAAGTCCCTCTGGGGGTGCAGGTGGAGCACAAAAAACCCTTTTTTTAGATTTAAAAACTTTATTAAATTTTTTCAAATCCCATTTATTTTCACCTAAATATTTCAAACAACCAACCATCGATCTAACTTGTTGTTGTAAAAAAGATTGCGACCTAAATTCTATTTCTATTTTGTTTTTTGATGATTTAACTTTTACCGATTTAATTGTTCTAATAGGACTTTTTGCATGACAACTTGAAGATCTAAAAGTGGAAAAATCGTGAGTTCCAATTAATTTCTTAGCTCCTTTTTTAATTAAATCTAAGTCCAATGGTTTTCTTACATGCCATCCTCTTTTTTTCTCAATTACAGGAGCACTTAATTGATTAAAAATTATGTATTTATAAATCCTCTGTTTTGCAGAAAATCTTGAATGGAATTTACTACTTCTTTTTCTAATTTTTTTAATTGCAACACCCTGATCATTTATAAAATGATTAATTGATTTTAAAAACTTTGTTAAGTCTAGAATCTCTTTTTTGCTATCAAAATGACCCGACTGCTCAATTGCATGAACGCCTGTATCAGTTCTACCCGAGCCATTTAAAATTATTTTTTCTTTTAAAAGTTTTGAGAGATTTTCTTGAATAAGACCTTGAATAGTTGAGCCTTTTTTTTGAATTTGCCATCCCCTAAAATCAGTACCAACGTATTCAATAAGTATTTGATACCTGATCACTTAGATTACAGCACCCTTTTTAATTTGTGAACCAAGCATAAATTCACCGATATTTTGTGGCCTTTTTCCTTGTCTTTGGATCTCTTGAATCTTTATTGTTTGTTTGTCACCACAAACAATCTCTAAATAATCAGAAACAATTTCTCCTGGCCTGCCAATCCCATTACCAATTTCTGCTTTTAAAATTTTATATCTTTCACCTTTGTATATAAAGAAAGCACCTGGCACAGGATATAGACCATTTATTTTTCCAATAATGTTTTTTGCTTTATCATTCCAATTGATTTCACCCTCAGCTTTTTGAATTTTAAAAGCATATGTCGCTTTTGAATGATCTTGATCAATAAATTTTGCTTTATCTTCAAGAATATCATCAATATTATCTAATAATTTTTCAGCTGCTATTAAGGATAATTTATCAGATACATCACTTGCATTTAAATTATTTTCTAAGTTTATCTTATAAGTATTACATACTGGACCTGTATCAAGTTGTTCGGCTATTTTCATAACACTAACTCCTGTTTCTTTATCAAGGTTCATTATAGACCTTTGTATGGGTGCTGCACCTCTCCATTTTGGTAACAAAGATGCGTGAATATTAATAAATCCTTTTTTAGTTATACTTAAAAATTCTTTTGGAATAATTTGACCATAAGCAACAACTATTGCAAGATCAGCATCCAAACTTTTAAAATAATTATATTCCTCATCATTATTTTTTAAATATTTTGGAGTTCTAAATTTTAAATTTAAAGTTTCAGCAATTCCTTGGATTGGTGATTTATTTATTTTTTGTCCTCTTTGTGATTTTTGAGGAGGTTGAGTGTACACTTCAGATATTGGATATCCATTTTGATACAATGATTTTAAAATAGGAACAGCGAACATTGGTGTACCCATAAAAACAATCTTTTTAGCCATCAATTAAAGGATTGCTGTATTTGGTTTTAATTTAGATAGTTTTTTTATAATCATAGATTTCTTTAATTTTGAAAGATAATCAATGAATAATATTCCCTCTAAGTGATCCATTTCGTGTTGTATACACGTTGCAAGTAAACCATCGGCTTTTAACAATTGTTTCTTTCCATTATAATCAAGATACTCTACTTCACACTTACTTGGTCTATCTATTTCTGCAAATTGATCAGGTACTGACAAACATCCTTCTTCATGTGTATTTTTGATTGAGTCTTTGTTCATAATTACTGGATTAACAAAATATCTAGGTTCTTTTTTATCTTCCTTACCAATATCCATTACTATAATTCTTTTTGGAATACCGATTTGAATTGCTGCAAGACCTATTCCATTGGCGTCATACATTGTATCCAACATGTCGTTCATGAGTTGCTGTTCTTCTTTGCCTACATTTTCAACAGGTTTTGAAATCTGTCTTAGTAACTTATTTGGTTCTGTGATTATAGTTTTAACTGCCATTTCTAATTATTTTATTATAATTTTTAAACTTTTAAAGGAAGAACTTTTAATAAAAGTCTATTTCTAATTAAATCAGCATTTAGCTGATTAAGCGTATTAATTATAAAATAAAAAGTATCAGCATCAATATCCTCAATCTTGTCTGGACCAATAACCTCAACAACTCTTAACAAAGCTGCTCCTATTTCTCTATTATCAATCATATCCTGAATATCAGAGGGCATTTCCGACTCTTTGACCTCGTAAAGGTTTTTATATTTTTTTGAGATTTCTATACCATCTGATTTAAGAGCTTCTAAAAAAATTATATCTTTTTTTGATAAAAAATATTTCTTATCTTTTTTAATTTTTTTTAAAAACTTATCTAAATCCTCTTCAATTTTAGATTTTGCATAATCTCCATTGAAATAATTGATCAATTTAGATTGATGTAAAATTTTGTTATCATATTTAATCTTCTTATCAACGACTTCATCTGTTTTTGTATAATTTTCATAAAATGTTGTAAAATTTGACGGTATCTCCTCTTTTTTAATTTGTACTAAAAGTCTTTTTAATTCATCTTCAAATGCATCACCAATTCCATCTTTTTCAAATATATTTTTTAAAGTTTTCAATAGCTTTAATTTGAGATCAGGGTCCTCTGCAAGTAGCAATCTTTGATAAACTAATGCTCTTCCTTCTATAGGTGATAAAGTTTTGTATATCTCATCAGTGTTTATTAATTGACTAATATTAAATTGAAAACGTTTGTAAAATTCAAATAAATCTTGCTCTGAATAATTTTTATCATGTGTTGCTTTTTCTATGGTTGAAATTTTATCTATATCGGTAGTCTCAAGATCCTGGATATTATATAATAAATTTGAGGTTGATAAATATTTCCAAATTAATTTTGGAGTATCTTTTTTTGGATCATATGAAAATTCCGAATTCGTTCTATGAGCTAAATGAAAGTCTAATATGGATTTTTCTGATACTTCTTTGTTAGGCTCATCTATATATCCAAATAAATAATTAATTTTATTTTCAAAATAATCGTCTTTAAAACCTAATTCTTTTTTTAAATCTAAAATTAGTTGTGCCTCCTCATTTTTCCCATAATTAATTAAACAATACAAATTAAATTTAGACAAATACTCATCTTCTAAAGGTTGTTTAATTTTAGAAAATGTTTCACATGATTTTTTAATATTTGATTGAGACAAATATTTATCAACCATATATCTCATCAAGTCTGGGTGAAGGTTGGCAACTTGATTCTTAATGAGATATTCTTCAATTAGCTCAAGATTAGAGTCTTTAATTAACCAATTTGATTTAAATTCTAAAAACTCCTGATCTGTTATATTTTGATTTGGATAATAAGCATTTGTTAATAATAAAATATTAAGTATTTCAGATGCATCTTTAGAAAGCTTGTAGTTATTTATATTTTTAAAAAGTTTTTTTAGAACTAATCCATCTGTATTTAACCACATATCAATATTTAGCCCATGATCTTCTGGGTCATATAATCCAGTAATTTTAATTTCTTTTGATGTAAGTGTTTGGTCTAATTTTATTGAGTCTATATTTTTATCAGCTTGCATTTGATAAATACTGCTCTCTGATGTTTCATTTTTTTTTTCTTCAGATATGCTTTTTTCAGCAGAGGTTTCAGCTTCTTTTTTATCAATATTCCATATATCTATTGGTTTATCTTCAGCGATAGTGGAAAAAGTTAATAATAAAGAAATAATTATAATTGATAAATTTTTCTTATTTAACAATTTTAAAGTTTTCATTTGGAATAATTTTTTCTATTTCTTTTTTTGGAGCCGGTAAGTCAATTAAACTAACCGAAAAAACAAGCCCCAGGATAACAGCAAGTCCAAGGATTGATTTGATGATTATTCCTATAATATTAGAACTACCCGAACTTGTGTTTTTATTAAATTGCATATAACTTTAGTTAATTTCAAATTAAGACATATTTGTGATTTTTCAATAAAGAAACTTATGAAATCAAAAGAAAATCTTGTATTTTTAGGTATGATGGGATCAGGAAAGAGTTCTATTGGCTCATTAGTTGCAAGAAAATTGAAATTAAATTTCATAGATGTTGATAAAGAAATTGAAAAAGAATTAGGGACATCAATTACAAAAACTTTTGAGAAAAAAGGTGAAGACTATTTTAGAAAAATTGAAGAAAAAATAACTCTTAAAGTGCTTAAGATTAATTTAACAGTAATATCTCTTGGTGGAGGTGCTTTTATAAACAAAGTTATTAGAAAAGAGGTATTAAAAAATCATATTTCTTTTTGGTTAAATTGGAATACTGAAACATTGCTAAATAGAATTAAAAATAGCAAAAAAAGGCCTATTGCATTTAATTCAAATGAAAATGAATTGATTGATTTAATCGAAAAACGCTCTAACATTTACTCAAGAGCTTTACATGAAATTAAATGTGATAAACTGTCAAAAAATGAGATAGTTAAAAAGGTTTTAAAAAATTATGAAGCCAATTAAGTTAAAAATTAATACTAAAACTAAAAAATATTCAATTATCATTGGTTCTAATTTAGGAGCAAGTTTTGCAAAGATTGTTAAAAATAATTCAATAAATTTCAAACAATGTTTGCTTATTGTTGATAAAAAAGTTTCAAAACGAATTGTTTCTAAAATAAAAAAATCTTTAAGTAAAAAAAAAATATGTATTCATTATTTTGAGGCAAATGAAATCAATAAAAGTTTTAAAAGTATAGATATAATTTTAAACATTTTATTAAAAAAAAATTTTTCAAGAGAAGATTGTGTAATTTCTATAGGAGGCGGAATTACTGGTGATATAAGTGGATTTGCAGCTAGTTTATTTAAAAGAGGTTTAAAATTTATCAACGTTCCAACTACTTTATTATCACAAGTTGACTCTTCTATCGGGGGAAAAACAGGTGTTAATAGCAAATATGGAAAAAATTTGATAGGAAGTTTTTATCAACCAGATTTAGTTATATCTGATATTCAATTTTTAAAAACATTACCTAAAAGAGAAATAATATGTGGTTATGGAGAAATTTTAAAACACTCTTTAATTGCTAATAAAAATTTTTATAATTTTTTAAATAGAAATGGAGAAAAGATTTTAAAACTTTCATCACCATTCATTGAAAAAGCTATATATGAAAGCTGTAAAATTAAAAAAAATGTTGTCGAGAAAGATGAAAAAGAAAAAAATATTAGAAAAATTTTAAATTTTGGTCATACATTTGCTCATGCATATGAGGCCTCTTTAGGCTTTTCAAAAAAACTGAACCATGGTGAGGCTGTAATACTTGGTATGAAAAGTGCTTTAGGCTTTAGTTTAAAAAATAATTTACTTAATAAAAATGATTATAATTCAATTTTAAATCATATTACTAAATCAAATTTACCATCAGAAATAAAAAAATTTTTTAGAATAAAAGATTTAACCAAAATTTTGTCTTTTATGCTTAAAGATAAGAAAAATATCACTGATAAAATAAACTTGGTTTTGTTAAAAAGAATAGGTTCACCTGTTATTAATAAAGAATATAAAAAAAATAATTTATATGTTTTTCTTAAAAATGAATTAAGAAATTAATATTTGTATTGAGTGAATATAATCCTTCAATTCCTTATCTAAAATTTTATAGATTTTTTTATTACTTTCAATTCTATTCATGTTCTTTAATTCTCTTGAGCTCAAAGTAATTTTTAAATGATACATGCCTTCTTGATTGCCAGCATGTTTTTTGTGAAGAAATGATTTATCTTCAATTTTTACACTATCAATATCAATTTGGTCTGTGAGTTTTTTTTTTACAATTGCAATTAAGTCATTTATATCCATAAATAAATTCTATTATACATCATGAAAAATATTTGCGACTGGAATAATTGTAATAAAATCGGGGACTACAGAGCGCCAGTTGAAAAAGATAATAGTAAAAAGTATAGAATGCTTTGCTTGGAACACGTGAAAGAATTTAATAAAAATTGGAATTATTTTTCAGGTATGAATGATGATCAAGTTATAGATTTTTTAAAATCTGATATGATTTGGCATAAACCAACTCAAAGTTTTAGTTCTTCAGATAATTTTTTTAAAGTTCTTTGGAATAACACTTTGCGAGATGAATTAGATAAAGATAAAATTAATGGCGATTATGATCATATGCGTCAATTTAAATTTAATCATAAAGATATCAAAGCCTTTAGTATTTTAGGAGTTTCGGTTGGATTGAAATGGAAAAAAGTCCAAGATAAGTTCAAATTACTTGTCAAAAAATATCACCCCGATATAAATGCTGGTAATAAAAAATATGAAGAAAAACTTAAATTAATTACACTGGCTTATACACAGCTTAAAAATACTTATAGAGAAAAAATTGACACCAAATCTTAACATTCAACCTGACATAAAAATTTCACTGAAACAAACATTTGGTATTGATTCAGAAATGGAAGTCGATGCATTTTCAAAAAAAAATGAATATGTTCCTGAAATAGATAAGACTTACAAGTTTGATAGGGATACTACGATGGCAATAATTTCGGGTTTTGCCTACAACAAAAGAGTTTTAGTTCAAGGATATCATGGGACTGGAAAATCAACCCATATAGAACAAATTGCTGCCAGACTAAACTGGCCATGCATTAGAGTAAATTTAGATAGTCACGTTAGTAGAATAGACTTGATTGGAAAAGATGCAATTGTACTTAAAGATGGAAAGCAGGTTACACAATTTAATGAAGGTATTTTGCCTTGGTCTATACAAAATCCAGTAGCACTTGTCTTTGATGAATATGATGCTGGAAGGCCAGACGTAATGTTTGTAATTCAAAGGGTTTTAGAAGCAGAAGGTAACTTTACACTTCTTGATAAAAATAAAGTTATTAAACAAAATAAATTTTTTAGATTATTTGCAACATCAAATACTGTAGGACTTGGTGACACGACAGGACTTTATCATGGAACTCAACAAATAAATCAGGGTCAAATGGATAGATGGAACATTGTGACTACACTAAACTATCTTAGTCTTGAAAGAGAATTGGATATAGTTTTAGCAAAAAATAAAAATCTCAATAATGCAAAAGGTAAAGAAAAAGTTGCTAATATGATAAAAGTGGCCTCTTTGACTAGGAAAGGTTTTATCGCAGGTGATATTTCAACAGTAATGAGTCCAAGAACAGTGATGCATTGGGCTGAAAACTCAGAGATTTTCAAAGATACTGGTTATGCTTTTAGAGTTACTTTTCTCAACAAGTGTGATGAAATTGAAAAAAATACTATCGCAGAATATTATCAAAGATGTTTTGGTGAAGAGCTTCCAGAGTCGTTGATGAATATTCAGATTTAAATGAACGATAAGATAAGTAGTTTAAAGGAAAAATTCAGACTTGCATTAACTTCAACGGCAAAAGTAATTTCAGATGATTTTGATATAAAAGATAAATCATCAGAAAATGATAAAAAAAAAGATTTAAACTTAATTGAAATTGATAATCTATCAAAGCCCAGTGATTTTATAAAATTACGAGCTGAAACAGATTCCTCTGCCTTAAAGAAAAGATTTTCTAATGATGTTGTTTATAGAAAAAATCTCCCCTCTAATACTTCGTCAAGATCATTATATAATATAGCTGAAAAAATAAGATATGAAGCATTAGGTGGTAAAATGCTTAAGGGAATTGAAAAAAATCTTCAGCAAAATTACTCACATATAATTAATAACAAAAGGAAAGATCAATTAAAGACAAAAGAAGATGTGCCTGTAACAGAGGCATTTGAGCTATATATGCTTAAAAATTTTCATCAAATTAAATTAAATCCATTGACAACAAAAATGTTAAATTTTTGGGAAAAAGACTTTGAGCAATCAGTAGAAAAACATAAAAAATTTTTGAAAGATAATTTAGAAAATCAAGAAAACTACGGCTCAAGATTTTCTCAAATTTTAGAGGAGATGGATATTTTTCAAAGTGAAGAAGACGAAGAAAAGACTGAGGAAAATCAAGATCAAGGACAAGACAATCCCTCTAACAATGATCAAGATAAAGACAAAGAAGATAATAAAGATGAAAACAATGATCAAGAGTCACAAGCCACTTTAGATGCTGATTACAATGTTGATGAATTTAATCTTGATGAACAACTTTCAGACACTGAGTTAGATGAACAAAGCTCGGAACAGATTATTCAAAAAAATATTGATAATATTAATTTGGACTATAAAATTTATACAATTCAATATGATGAGATAACAAAAGCTGAAAAGTTAGAAAACGCAGATGAAGCAGCAAAACTTAGAAGATCACTCGACCAGCAACTAGTAGGTTTTCAAGATGTAATAACTAAACTTGCAAATAAACTTCAGAGACAATTACTTGCAAAACAAAATAGAGCGTGGGATTTTGATTTAGAAGAAGGTTTACTTGATAGCTCAAAGCTTCCAAGAATTATTATGGACCCATACAATTCATTATCGTTTAAAAAGGAAAAAGATTTAGATTTTAAAGATACAATTGTTACTTTGTTAATTGATAATTCTGGTTCAATGAGAGGAAGACCAATTACAATAGCTGCAATATGTGCAGATATATTATCTAGAACCTTAGAAAGATGTTCTGTTAAAGTTGAAATCCTAGGATTTACAACAAAAAATTGGAAAGGTGGGCAAAGTAGAGAGCTTTGGAATAAAAATTCAAAACCTAAAACTCCAGGAAGATTAAATGATTTAAGACATATAATTTATAAAGGAGCTGATACTCACTGGAGACAAGCTAAAAATAATTTAGGTCTAATGTTGAAAGAAGGTCTATTAAAAGAAAATATTGATGGAGAAGCTATTTCTTGGGCTTACAATAGAATCAAGAAGAGGAAAGAAGAAAGAAAAATTATGATGGTAATTTCTGATGGTGCACCAGTAGACGACTCAACACTTTCTGTAAATTCAGGAGATTTTTTAGAAAAGCATCTAAAAAAAATGGTTAAATTTATAGAAAAAAAAACTGAAATTGAAGTTTTAGCAATTGGTATTGGTCACGATGTCTCAAGATATTATGATAAGGCAATAAAAATTACTGATGTTAATGAATTGGGAGATGTTATGATATCTCAATTAAGTTCTTTATTTGAAACTAAAAAAAAATTCCATTAAATATTAAATAAATCCTTATTACTCCATTTAATAATTACTTCTGCACCACTTCTTGTTTTAGAGTTTCTGCAATTAATTGAGGCAAAATTTTTTTCTAAAAGGGTCTTGCCAATAAATAAACCAAGTCCCAATCCAGTTTTTGATTTTTCTATAGGGTCTTTTGATCTTAAATATGGTTCCCCAATTTTTGACAAAACATCCCTAGGATAGCCATTTCCATCATCTTCAATTATGATTTCTGTCATTTCACTATCACTTTTTAAAGTAATATGAATTGTTTCTTTAGAAAATTTATTAGCATTTCCAATAAAGTTTCTTAAACCATAAACAATTTCTATAGACTTTGTTATTTTTTTTACATTAGAATATTGATCAAAATTAAAAATAAAATTTTTTTTACTAATATCTTTGAATGATGAAATAATTTCACTTAAATATTCTCTCATCGTAAGATCTTTATCAATAAATTCATCTTCTTCTACTGGATTCAAAGTTAAACGTTTTAAAATTTCATTACATCTTTCTACTTGGCTAGATAATAATTCTATATCCTTTTTTACGTCATCTTGGTCTTGAAATTGTTTTTCGAGATCATGAGCAATAATCTTGATGGTAGACAAAGGAGTTCCAAGTGAATGAGCTGCAGCTGCAGCTTGACCACCTAAAGATAAAAGTTCATGTTCAGAAGCCATCACTTCTTCCATTTTTGCCATTGCCTCTCTTCTTAATCTAGACTGAATTCCAAATGACATAGCTAAATAATTTAAAAAAACTAAAGCAATAACTAATGCAGTAGGAATAGAATAGTAGTAATAATGGTTATTATGAAGATCACTTTTAATGGGCATTGGTAAGTCGTGATAATAAAAAGTTAAAAAAACTATTGTAATTACTGTTAACAGTACCAATAAAGTATTTGTTCTTAAACTTAAGTTTGAAGAAGAAAAGATACTCGGGACTAGTAGAAAAATTACAAATGGATTGGTAATCCCTCCTGTTAGATAAAGTAGAGCACCTAATTGCAATATATCGATTACTAAAAAAATAAAAGCTGACCTATCTGATAATTGTGTTTTTTTATAAATAAAGGTTAAAAATAGATTACTTAAAATCCCCAAAAATATTATCAAATTACAAACGATAAAATTAAAGTCAAAATTTAAAAAAAAATAGACAAAGTTAACTGATATTAATTGCCCGATGATACCAATCCATCTTAGGCTTATATAGGTTGATTTTTTAAAGAAGTGATATTTTGAAGTTTCAAAGAACTTCATTATTAGATATCAAGATTTTGAACATTGATTGCATTAGAAATTATAAAATCTTTTCGCAAAGCAACGTCATTTCCCATTAAAGTGTGTATTAAACTTTGATCTTTCTTTAAATCCTTTGAATACTGGACCTGTAATAAATTTCTTGTTTCTGGATCAAGCGTTGTGCTCCACAACTCTTCTGGATTCATCTCTCCTAGTCCTTTAAATCTTTGAATGTTCATTTTAGATTTTTCCAAATCTAATTCTTTTATAAAATCTTTAGATCCTCTTTTTAATTTTTTTAATTCTTTGTTATTATTAAGAATATAATCTTCTAATTCTTTTTCATCTTTAATATATATTCCTTTTGATCCCTTATTTATTTTAAATAATGGGGGTTGAGCTAAATATACATGCCCATTTTCAATTAATTTATTGAATGGTTTGTTATTAAAAAAAGTTAACAGAAGAGCTCTAATGTGAGATCCATCTACATCAGCATCCGTCATAATTATAATTTTTCCATATCTAAGATCTTTTAAATCTATTTCTTGTACCTTTGGATCTAAACCTAATGCATTAATTAAAGTAACTATTTCATTAGATGAGATCATTTTTGACAAAGCTTTAGTTCTTTGTTGTTCAGAACCATCACCATTACCATTTTTTTTAATGGTTAAGTCCTCAACATATGTGTTTAAAATTTTACCTCTTAATGGCAAAACAGCTTGATTGGCTCTGTTTCTCCCTTGTTTAGCTGAGCCACCTGCTGAGTCACCCTCTACAATAAACAATTCAGTACCATCTTGTTTTCCTATTTGGCAATCTGCAAGTTTTCCCGGAAGACCGCTTAATTCTAAAGCACCTTTTCTTCTAACATTTTCTCTAGCTTTTCTGGCCACATCTCTAGCCATTGCTGCTTGGATAACTTTTGCTAAAATTATTTTTGCGACTGATGGATTTTGATCAAACCATATAGATAATTTCTCATTTACAAGTGTTTCTACAATCATTCTTACTTCTGATGAAACTAGCTTATCTTTTGTTTGAGATGAAAATTTTGGATCAGGAATTTTTGTGGACAACACGCAAGTAAGCCCTTCTTTAATATCGTCTCCTGAAATTGTTAATTTATTTTTTTTAAGAAGATTGTGTTCATTAGCATATTTATTGACAACTCTTGTTAGAGCACTTCTAAAACCTAGTAAATGTGTGCCGCCATCTTTTTGATAGATATTATTGGTATAAGGAAAAATATCTTCAGCATAACTTGCATTCCATTTTAATGAACATTCGAGTTCAATATTATCTTTTTTTCCCTCTATATAAATTGGTTTTTTAAATAATTCATTTCCATTTTTATTTTGAAGCTTTTCTCTTTTTTCATCTAAAAATTCTACAAATTCAAGTACTCCACCATCAAATTTAAATATTGATACTTTTTCTTTTTTTAAACTAGCATCTGTAAAAATTATTTTTATACCTTTATTTAAAAAGGCTAGCTCTCTCATTCTTTTGATAAGAATATTTGCACTAAATTTTGTAGATGAAAAAATTTCTTTTGATGGTAAAAATGTTATCTGAGTTCCTGTATCTTTAGATTTTCCTGTAATCTTTAGGGGTGCTTTTGCTTCTCCATTTTTAAATTCTATGAAGTGTTTTTTTCCATCTCTACTTATTTCTAATTGTAATGACTCAGATAATGCATTCACAACTGAAACACCTACTCCATGAAGTCCCCCTGAGACTTTATATGAATCATGATCAAATTTACCACCAGCATGAAGTTGAGTCATGATAACCTCAGCTGCTGATTTTTTTTCTCCTTTGTGCATATCAACAGGAATTCCTCTACCATCATCATTGACTGTGATAGTGCCATTAGAATTAATTCTAACGTTAATATTTTTACAATGGCCAGCTAGGGCTTCATCTATGGAGTTATCAACAACCTCATAAACCATGTGGTGTAAACCAGTACCATCATCTGTATCACCGATATACATTCCTGGCCTTTTTCTAACAGCCTCCAGACCTTTTAATACTTTAATAGAATCAGCTTGATATGTATTTTTATTTGTCATTTTTTAATTAAGGAAAGTTTATTTATAACATTTTTTTTGTGTAAAATGTCTATTAATTATTCACAATTAAAAAATTGAAGGTTAAATTATACGCTAAAATAGACAAGAAATAGTCAATTTAATAAAATCAAAAACCACAAATGAACTATAATATACTTCAATGATTTCTACGCTTTTAAAAATACCTATCTTAAAAAGATTGATTCCAAGTTTAGCAATAAAAGTTCTAAAATTTATTAAAAAAAATAGAGGTTATTTTAGAATAGAAAATACTTTGATGTATTTAGATTTCTTAGATCCAATTGACAGAGAAATAATTCTTTATCAAAAGTTTGAAAGTGAAGAGGTTCTAGAACTGTTAAATTTAATGCATAAAAACTCAATAAAACAATTTTTTGATGTAGGGGCTAACTGTGGATATTATTCAATTAAAATTCTTAATAAAATTTCAGATGCAAAAGTAATTGCTTTTGAACCAAATAAAGAAGCTTACTCAAAATTAAAAAAAACTATCTCAGTTAATGATAAATTTACCAAAAAAATAAAAATAGAAAATTTTGGTTTATCAAATCAAAATGCATCACTAAAAATGAAATTTTTAAAAAAATATAATTACAACCAAACAGGCGGTTCTTCAGTTATAGAAAATTTTGAATTTAATAATGAAAATTTTTTTTATGCTAATTTTAAAATTGGTGATGAAATTTTAGATTTTAAAAATCAAAAGTTATGTTTTAAAATTGATGTAGAAAGACATGAGATCAATGTTATTGAAGGTCTTAAAAAAACAATAAAAAATAATAAATCTTTAATTTTAATAGAAATTTATCAGGAAAATTATTATAAAATGAATAAAATTTTAAATGAACTTGGTTTTAATCAAATTAAAAAATTTAAAGAAAGATCTAATTACTTATACTCTAATTTTATAAATTAAAATTCTTTTGGCGGAGAGAATGGGATTCGAACCCATGAAAGAGTTGCCTCTTTACACGCTTTCCAAGCGTGCGCCTTCAACCACTCGGCCACCTCTCCAAATTAATTGATTATTATATCATTACTTTTATAACTCTTAATGATGAAGCTAGGAAGAAAAATAAAGAAAATAAAATCTAAATTTTTGAATTTTTTAAGAAAAAATATTCACTTAGAAATTTATAATTTTATTATTTTACAACTATCAAAAAAGAAATTTTTAAAAAGTATTAATTCTAAAAAAATTATACTTTCAAAATCAAAAAAACTGGATGAAATTAATAATTACGAATTTAAAATTACTTCACAAAACAATGAAGATGGTATTATAAACTATTTAAAAAAAAATATATCCAATCCTGATAATTTTTTTTTTGAAATAGGCTTTGATTTTAATGAATTTAATTCCTTAAATTTAATAAAAGAAAATTGGTCAGGAACCTTGGTTGATGGTGATCAAATCAAGTGTGATAAGTTAAGCGCTTGTATAAAAAAATATTTTAAATCTCAAAAAATTAACATTTATAATAATTTTATAACCTATGAAAATATTAATCAAATAATCGCAAAATCTGTAACAAAAGAAAATTTTGATTTTTTTTCTCTCGATACAGACGGTATGGATTATTGGATTTTAGAAAATCTAAACTATAAACCTAAAATTATATGTGCTGAATTCAATCCATGGCTTGGAAAAACTAATAAATTAATTTTACCAAAGAGGTTAAATTTCAATTATCAGTCTGATATGTATTATGGAGCTTCATTAAAAGCATATCAATTTCTTCTCAATAAAAAAAATTATAAACTTGTTGCGATAGAAAGCAGTGGTAACAACGCTTTTTTTATAAATCAAAATGAATTTAAAATTAAGTTTGATGAGCTCAATGTTGAAGAGAGCTTTAAATTAGATCCAAAATTTGAAATTAAAATATACAATGAAGTTTATGAAAGATTATTGAAAAAAGATTGGGTAAAGTTATAATTTTAAAATTAATTATTTTTTTTATAATAACAAAGAGAAGTATTTTTTATATTTTGGATTTTTACATTCTTTGAGACTTCATCAATACATTTTACTACATCTCTTGAAGATCGTTTTCCTGGAACGTAGTCGTGCCATAATATAATACCCTCAGAATTTAACATTTTGAATGCTTTTTCAGTATCATTTTTCACAACTGAATACGTGTGTCCCCCATCGATAAAAATCAGATCCATTTTTTTTTCAAATTTTTGTTCATTAAATTCTAAAGAATTTTGAAAGATTATATCTATTTTTTTTTCTACATCTGTATTTGAAAATAAAAATTTATTATAAATACTTTCGTTCTTAATATTTCTAAATGAGACGTCATTATCATCATCCTTTTTTGCAAAAGATACCACTTCATCTGGATCAAGTGTAATGGTGGTAATCTTTGAGTTTTCACTTGAGTTTAAAGCCATAAGATATGTCGTTTTTCCACTGCATGTTCCAAATTCAAAAATATTTTTACTAATTTTACTTAATGAAGATATTATCCATGCCTCATAATCAGAGGTCATTCCAACAATGTTATTATCAGTTGAAATACAAAAACTTTTAACTACCACCTCTTTTTTGGGCCCACTTAAATTATTTGATATATTATTTAATTTAAAAATTTCATGTACATCTGTTGCATCAATTTTTTTTATTTTTGATGTAAATATAAATCTTTTTATTTTTTTTTTATTTATATAATAAAGAAAGACAATATTTGATAATATCGAAATTATAATAAGTATTTTAAAAATCATTTTTCTTTGCTAATTTTTAACACACCAATAAATGCTTCTTGTGGAATTTCTACTCTTCCAAATTGTTTAGATCTAGCTTTACCTTTTTTTTGTTTTTCCAAAAGTTTTCTCTTTCTATCTGTTGCTCCACCACCATGAATTTTTGTTAAAACATCTTTTTTAAATCCTTTTATAGTTTCCCTTGCTATAATTTTTCCACCAATTGCAGCTTGGACAGGTATCATAAAATTATGTCTTGGAATTAAATCTTTAAGTTTTTCACAAACTTCTCTTCCTGTTCTTTGAGCAAAATCTTTATGAATCATCATTGCTAAAGCATCTACAGGCTCAGCATTGACTAAAATACCAAGTTTAACTAAATCACCTTCTCTATGTTCAATAATCTCATAATCAAAACTAGCGTATCCACTTGTCATTGATTTTAAACGATCATTAAAATCAAAAACTACTTCGTTTAAAGGCAGCTCATAATTTACAACTGCTCTATTTCCAGAATAACTTAAATTTGTTTGTATTCCTCTTTTATCCTGACACATCTTTATAATTGAACCTAGATATTCATCTGGAGTAATTATTGTTGCTTTTATCCAAGGTTCTTCAATTAATTTAATCAATGTTGGATCTGGTAAACTTGAAGGATTATGAAGATTAACAATTTCTCCACTATTCATATGAACTTTGTATACTACTCCTGGTGTTGTTGTTAATAAGTTAACATCAAATTCTCTTTCTAATCTTTCTGTAACAATTTCTAAATGGAGTAACCCTAAAAACCCACATCTAAAACCTAGTCCCAACGCAGAAGAAGACTCAGGCTCAAATGAAAAACTCGCATCGTTCAATTGTAGTTTGGCCAAGCCATCTTTTAATTTTTGATATTCAGAACTATCCACTGGAAACAATCCACAAAATACTACGGGCTTGCTTGGCTTAAAACCAGGTAACGCTTCTTTTAAAGGTTTTGCAGCTTCACATATCGTGTCCCCAACTTTTGTTTCTGATAAAACTTTTATTCCAGTTGTTATAAAGCCTATTTCTCCAGCGTTTAATTCATTAATATCTGTAGCTTTTGGTGTAAACACACCAACTTTTTCAACAATATATTCTTGATTAGTAGACATCATTTTAATTTTCATATTTTTTGAAATTTTACCGTCAATAACTCTAACTAAAATAACAACCCCAAGGTAAGTATCATACCAACTATCAACTAATAAACATTTTAAATCACCTGTGCTTTCACCTTTCGGACTAGGTAACACTGTAATAATTTGCTCTAAAATATCCTGAATACCAACACCTGTTTTTCCAGAACATGGAATAGCACCTTCCGTATCTATCCCAATTACATCTTCTATTTGTTTTTTTGTTTTTTCTAAATCAGATGCTGGAAGATCAACCTTGTTTAAAACTGGTACAATCTCATGATCAATATCTAAAGCTTGATAAACATTTGCAAGAGTTTGTGCTTCTACTCCTTGAGTACTATCAACAATTAAAATTGACCCCTCGCAAGCATAAAGGGATCTACTTACTTCATAACTAAAATCGACATGACCAGGAGTATCAATTATATTTAAAATATAATCTTTACCATCCTTTGCTTTATAATTAAGTTTAACTGTTTGAGCCTTGATTGTGATTCCTCTTTCACGCTCAATATCCATTGAGTCTAATACTTGAGCTTTCATTTCTCTTTCTGTAAGCCCTCCACAGCTATGAATTATTCTATCTGCTATTGTAGATTTACCATGATCAATATGCGCAATAATTGCAAAGTTTCTAATATTATCGATATTACTCATTTGCTTTAAGATCGTATCTTAGCACCAGTTTTATTTTCAACTGTTTTAATTATAGAATTATTAATATTTTCTAAATCACTATCATTCAATGTTTTTTCAGATGATTGTATGGTCACACTAATTGCTATTGATTTTTGATTTTCTGGAATATTTTCACCCTCATAGACATCAAAAACATTAATATTGCTAATCAGTTTTTGATCCACGCTTGATATTGCATTAATTAAATCTTGAGCTTTAACTTCTTTATCAACTACAAAAGCAAAGTCTCTTTCAGATTTTTGATAATCTGATACTTCAAATTTAGTTTTTTGGTCTTTTAAAGATTTCTTTGGAAATTTTAAATTATCTAGAAAAATTTCAAATCCAACTAATGACTCTGTTTTAATATCTATGTTTTTTATGATATTTGGATGAATCTCACCAAAATATGCTGCAATTTGATCTTTGCCTCGATTTAAAAATAACCTACCTGACTTACCTGGATGATAATAATTTGGTGTTTCATCATCTATAAAAAAATTATCTGAATTATATCCTGCTTCAATTAAAGTTTGGACTACATCTCTTTTAACATCAAATACATCAACATTTCTCTCTTTTTCATTCCATGATAATCTTGATCTTTTACCTGCTGATAAACCACAAACTACTGTGTTTTGTTCACCAGGGTTTGAGCCAGTAAAAATTGGCCCTATTTCAAATATCGATAAATCTTTAAAACCTCTATCCAAATTTTTATTCATGTACATAATTAAATTTGAAAAAATTGAGTTTCTCAAAACTCCCAACTCTGAGCTTATGGGATTTACTATTTTAATTTCATCATTTTGATCTCTAAAATGATTGTTATAATTTGAGTCAGTAAATGACCATGTTATTGCCTCTAAATATCCTTTAGATGCAATTGCTCTCTGTAAAAAATGAAATAACTTTTGTGACTGAGTTAAAGTAGATTTATTTCTTTCTTTGATTGGATCTATAGTTTTTATTTTATCATAACCAGTTATCCTTACTAGCTCTTCAACAACATCTATTTCTTGTGAAATATCTGGTCTCCAAGTTGGGATGGTTAATTTAAAATGTTTTTTTTCTTTTTTAATTTTGAAACCAAGATCTTCTAAGATTTTAACCATTTCTTTAATTGAAATTTTAAATCCTGTTATTTTTTCAAATAAATTAGTATCAAATTTTATGGTTTTAGCTTTTACTGTTTCGATTGTTTGAATGTCAATTTTACTAATTTCACCCCCACAAATCTCTTTAATTAATAGTGCTGCTTTATTTAATCCGTCTTGAATCGATAATGGATCAATACCTCTTTCAAACCTAAACTTTGCATCTGTATCTAGGTTTAATTTTTTTGATGTACTTCTAATAGATCTGGGCTCAAAATAAGCTGACTCCAATAAAATATTTTTTGTATCAAATTCAGTACCTGACCTTGTGCCTCCAATAATTCCACCTAATCCTAACACACCTTTATTATCGCTAATTACACACATCCCATCATCTAATTTATAATTTTTATTATCTAGAGCTGTAAACTCTTCACCAGATTTTGAATTTCTAACTACAATACCTTTGTCTATTTTATCTGCATCATAAGCATGTAGTGGACGATTAATATCAAGCATTACATAGTTGGTAATATCAACTATTGCTGAAATTGGTTTTTGTCCAATTGAAACTAGTTTATCTTTCAACCATTTAGGGCTTTCAGTGTTTTTTACATTAGCAATTAAACAGCTACCAAAAGAACTACAGGCTTGATTTTTTTCTTTATTAATTTTAACTTTTAAAGTTTGTTTCACATTTGACTTAATTTTTTTTTCTTTTAAATTTTTTAATTTTCCAAAACCTGAAGCAGCAAGATCTCTTGCTATTCCTCTAACACCAAGACAATCCGGCCTATTAGGAGTAATCGATAGATCTATAAGATTGGAATTTAATTTTGAAAAATAACTTTTTCCAATACTTTTTTCATATTTTTTTGATGATAATTCAGTTATTCCATCACTTTCATCTGATAAATTTAATTCAGACTCGGAACAAAGCATCCCGTAAGAAGTAACGTCCCTAATTTTAGCTACCACCAATTTTACTTTACTTTTTGGAACAATGGCTCCTGGAGGAGCATATATTGTAATTAATCCTTCTCTTGCATTGGGCGCACCACACACAACTTTTTTTATTTCTTTTTCTCCTACATCAACATCACAAACTTTAAGTCGATCTGCGTTTGGATGTTTTTCTGTTTTTAAAATTTTCGCTACTTTAAATAAATCAAGACCAGCTAATAAGTTTTCTACGTTTTCAACCTCTAGTCCAATATTTGTAAGTTGTTCTAAAAGTTTATTTTCTTTTAATTTTGTATCTAAGTGATCTTTTAACCAATCAAATGTGATTTTCATCTACTCAAACCTCTATAATTTGTTGGTACATCTAAAGGATCAAAACCAAAATGATTTAGCCATCTGTAATCACAATCAAAAAAAGCTCTTAGATCATTAATCCCATATTTAAGCATCGCTAATCGATCAATTCCTATTCCAAATGCATATCCTTGATACTTTGATGGATCAACTTTCACGTTATTCAAAACATTAGGATGAACCATTCCACACCCTAAGATTTCAAGCCATTGGTCACCTTCTCCAATAACAATTTTCCCATCTTTAATTTCATAACCAATATCTACTTCTGCTGATGGTTCAGTAAATGGAAAGTGACTTGGCCTAAATCTCATTTTAATTTTTTCGACTTCAAAAAACTCTTTAATAAAATAATTTAAACAACCCTTTAAATGCCCCATATTTATATTCTTATCTATATGCAAGCCTTCTACTTGATGAAACATTGGTGCATGTGTTTGATCACTATCAGACCTGTAAGTTCTTCCAGGTGCAATAATTTTAAATGGAGGTTTATCTTTTAACATTGTTCTAATTTGTACTGGGGATGTGTGAGTTCTTAACAAAATCTCTTTATTCTCATCCAGATAAAATGTGTCATGCATATCTCTTGCTGGATGATTGTCAGGAGTATTTAAAGCTGTAAAATTATTATATTCATTTTCAATATCTGGACCCTCTTCAACACTAAAACCTATTTCAGAAAATATTGATGAAATTTCATCTATTGTTTGTGAAACTGGGTGAATTTTACCTTTAACAAATGGTCTTTCAGGAAGAGTTACGTCAATTTTTTCTTTTTCTAATTTCTCATTTATTTTTTTTGACTCAATTTCATTAATCTTTTTTGTTATTAAATTTTGTAACTCATCTTTTATTTGATTTAAATCTGATGCAAATTTTTTTCTATCTACCTCTGGTATTGATCCAATATTTTTGAATTGAGAGGAAATCAAACCATTTTTACCAAATAACTCTGTCTTGATTTGATTGATTTCTTCTAAGCTTAAATTATTATTAAGTTTAGCTGAATAGTCATTATGAATATTTTTTATGTCTGACATATTGATAGATTATTTCCTTAAGAAATAAAAACAATAGAGAAGATTAATTTAAAGCTGATTGAGCTTTTTGTACAATTGTTTTGAACGCCTCAGGACTGTCGTAAGCAATTTCAGCAAGTATTTTTCTATCAATTACAACGCCACATTTGCTTAAACCATTAATAAATTTAGAATAAGTCATACCTTCTGATCTAACACCAGCATTTATTCTTTGTATCCACAATGATTTGAAATCTCTTTTTTTATTTCTTCTATCTCTGTAAGCATATTGCATCGCTTTTTCCATAGCTTGCTTTGCAACTCTGATAGTATTTTTTCTTCTGCCCCATTGACCTTTGACAGCTTTTAAAACTTTTTTATGCTTTGCTTTACTAGTTACACCTCTTTTTACTCTTGCCATTATTAACCTCTTAAACTGTAAGGCATGTATGATTTAACAATTTTTCCATCTTGCTTGGACATAGTTGTTGTGCCTCTTAAATTTCTTATTTGTGAATTCGTTCTTTTAATCATACCATGTCTTTTACCAGCTTGAGCAGTCATTACTTTACCAGTAGCTGATATTTTAAATCTTTTTTTAGCTGAGCTTTTTGTTTTTAATTTTGGCATAATTCTGCGGTGTTATACAAAGATTGATATAAATTTACAACCTATATTAAGGCCTATAAAGGCTGAATTACCATGATCATTT